>SAMEA3663283__coassemble_754_pt1 | contig 93984 bp, 98 predicted proteins | sample SAMEA3663283__metabat2_low_PE_022 | metagenome-assembled genome bin SAMEA3663283 (sample SAMEA3663283) | pig gut metagenome | biome: pig gut; feature: pig-associated habitat; material: faeces | place: China | collected 2013
AGCTTGTATAGAATAGCAGACCCGTTTCCTAAAGTCAACACTTTTTTTTGAAAAAATACAAATTATTTTTTAGGCCCTCTTTTGGATAAACTAAAGGCGCCCATAAGGCACCTTCAGAATGCTCTCGAATCAATATTACAAATCAAATTAATAGGAGAAAAAACAAACAAGAGAGCGACATTTGACTTAATAATACATGAAAGAAGCCGCGGGGTCAACCCTTCATTGGAAATAGTTATCAAAATTCGGAGTAAAAGCGCAATCTGCGGAAGTAAGCCCCTGCAAATACACGTTTTCCAGTCTAAGACTCTCAGCATGCTCAATTGCTTGGTTACGCTCGCGACTTGTCAACTTTCTGTTAATGTACTTCATTTCAAGTGCCCTTCCACACGGATAATACTGGCTCATCAACGAGAAGTAAGCCTTGTTTGTATAGCGCGACACCACGTAGTTCATAACACGCCTTGCTTCATCCACGCAGCACGGCAATATAAGATGTCTTATAAGAACACCTCTATTTGCAATCCCGTCAGCATCAAGGCAAATGTTTCCGCATTGACGATACATTTCATCTATCGCACTCGAAGCATACTCAAAATAGTCGGAAGCACCGGAGAACATCGACGAAAGCTTTGGTGACACGTATTTGAGGTCGGGAAGATATATGTCAACCAGTCCGTCAAACATTTTAAGGCTCTCTGCTTTCTCGTATGCGTTGGTGTTGTACACTATAGGTATACTGAGCCCTTTATCCTTTGCGAGAACTATAGCACTAGCAATCACGTTATAATGGGGAACGGGCGTAACGAGATTTATGTTATGTGCGCCGAGCGACTCGAGGTGGAGCATAGTATCAGCGAGACCTTGCTCCGTTACCGCAACACCGAGATCACCGTCACGGCTTATCGCTGCGTTCTGGCAGAAAACGCACTGCAAGTTGCATCCTGAAAAGAATATCGTGCCCGACCCTCTTGTGCCGCTTATACAAGGCTCTTCCCACATGTGAAGAGCCGCACGTGTAATGCGACTCTCTGCCTTAACTCCGCAGGATCCCTTTATGTGTTCTCTGTCTATTCCGCATTCACGCGGACAGGCCGTACATATCATCTCGAATCCTCTCCGAGCACTTCAAACGGGGCATCCATCTTTGAGCTGTTCCTCCGCTTATCATTTTTCCTACTTGCGCCCTTACCCTTTTTATCGGGAGTCTCTTCCAATTCCGAGATCCCTTTGTTCTCACCCTTTACGTCGAGCTCAGGTTCGGTCACAGGTCCAAGTGCTATAGCATCCGAGACGTATCTTTTCAGCGTAAACTCGAATCTGGTTCCCTTTCCGACCTGGCTCTCCACGGTAATCTTCTCGTCCAGTTTGTCTATGATGGCTTCAGCAATAGACAGTCCGAGCCCCGTGCCGCCCTCTTTTCTCGACTTATCTACCTTGTAATAGCGCTCGAAAACATGGGGCAAGTCCTCTTCGGGTATTCCGCAGCCGTTGTCCTCTACCGATACTATCAGCCTATCTTTTTTCTTTACCGATATGGCAATGCACCCTCCGTCGGGCGTATATCTTATTGCATTGCTTATCAATATAACCAAGAGCTGTTCTACTCTGTCGGCATTTGTCAGCGCTATTGCATCATCGTCCACATCAAGAGGCATAATTATACCTCTTTCAGAAACGGCGGCGTGGAAACTATCCGCAACATCGGTTACCACTTCATTCATGTCGACTGCAGACAGCTCAAACACCTCGTTCTTCGACTGGAGCTTACTTAGTGCTAGCATATCCGTGATAAGTCTCGACAGTCTCATCACCTCATGAAGCATAGTCTTATAATAGCGCTCACGTGTCGCTTCGTCTGTCACAAGACCGTCCGCAAGAGGCTCAAGCAGTCCTCTTACGGCAGTCAACGGCGTTCTGAGCTCATGTGAGACATTTGCGACATACTCCCTGCGCATCTCTTCGAGGCGCTCAACCTCCGTCATGTCTTTAAACAGGCCAACGACCCCTGTGCGTTCACCTGCGTCAGTAATAACTGCGGATATTGTTATCCAAATTGTCTTATCGCCCGGGAGATGGTATGTAGTCGTTTCCGTATTTCCTGTAAGGTAGACTCTATCAAAAGTGTCCCATATCCTCGCATCCGAGACAAGGTCCTCCCTGCAATGTACGTTGACCGCGCCAAACATGCGCTTAAGTGCGGGGTTATAGTGGGTCAGCATACCGACACCGTCCGTTGCTGCAACGCCGTCTGACAGGCTTGAGAGTATCAAATTCAACTGACTCTTTTCAGACCTAAGCTGGAATATCGTCTTGGAAAGCTTGTCTGTCAGTTCATTTAATGACCTCGCGAGCAATCCCACCTCACCCGGCGCATCCTCGCCCGCTACTCGCACATCGAGATCGCCGTTAGCCATGTCCATAGCCATATCTGCCATATTTCTCAACGGCTCGGCAATAACACTCACCCTCCATGTGGCGAGCAGTACCAATAGGACTACAGCGATGAGCGAAAGCCATATGAGCGTCATATTCATACGATATATGATAGTGTTCACCGAGCTGAGTGATTTTACGAGCAACACGCCGCCTACGACACCACCGGTATTGTTCAGTACGGGCATCGACACCAGAAGCAGGTCGCCACACTTCTCCGTATGGACGCTGCGTTCGTGTAATGATTGCCCTTCCATCGTCTGTTTTATCGCCGACGATAAGTCCCTTTCTATATCTTCGGAGGTCAATCCTGTATCATAGTCGTACATGTAGCTGATTTCACCATCGCGCGAGAGCAACACGGTAGTTGCACATGTCGTCTCAACGATTGTCTTAGACAGCCGCTCAAATGCTTCCCGCGTTATGTTTCCGGCCATATACTCCGAAAGCATGTTCTTTACAGCCGTCGCTTTGGGTATCAGCTCACTCATTTCATTGTCTACGTGGACATCCTTGCTTACTATAATATTGCCCGCCAAAATAAGCGACGCTCCCACAAGCATCACGATTATCATGATTATAAGGAATCGCCGCAGCAGTGTACTGCGCATTATTTGACCTCGAATTTATAGCCAACGCTGTAAATTGTCTTTATTTCCCAGTTCTTTCCGGTGCAATCAAGCTTTGCCCTAATCCGCTTTATATGCGTATCGACTGTCCGCGTCTCGCCTGCAAAATCGTAACCCCATACCTTACTCAAAAGCTGTTCACGCGTAAACACGTGTCCGGGATGGGTCGCAAGCAAGTACAGTATTTCTATCTCCTTAGGTGTACAAACTATGGGCTTGCCGTCAAGCGTGACCGTATAGCTCTCAATGTCGACTACGAGGCCGTCTCTTTCGACCACATGTGATTTCTCAGACTGCTGTTCGGATGTTCTCCTAAGCACAGCTCTTATCCTCGCAGAAACCTCTTTAGGGCTAAACGGTTTAACTATGTAGTCGTCTGCGCCAAGTTCAAGACCGAGTATTCTGTCTATCTCTTCACCACGTGCGGTAAGCATTATAATCGGTACTCGTGAGGTTTTTCTTATCTCCCTGCATACATCGATTCCCGACATCTTAGGCATCATAATGTCCAACACGCACAGCGATATTCCGCCTGCGCTAAGCGTATCCAACGCCGTCTTGCCGTCGTATACATCTACGGTTTCAAAACCTTCTTTATCGAAATACAAGCGCAATGATTCGTGTACAACGGGGTCATCATCCGCAACCAGTATCTTTATGTTGCTCATATTCTCCTCCCAATCATTCTATTACTTTGATTATATCATGTTCCTATACAAACAAAGGGGAATTTGTGTGACTTTTTATTCAACGGCGTCACGAAAACGGTATTTGCACCTCTGCCCCTGCGCCCAACAGGCACACGTATTGCTCTGCGACGGGTATCTGCGTCATATCCGCAAGCGCCGCCGAGTATAGATTCAGCTGTTTCTCATGCTTCATTGCCGCCTCCGTGACATCCTCCCCGGGCATAATATAGTCCGTCTTGTAGTCTAGCAGTATCCACCTGCCGTTTTCTTTAAAGAAGCAGTCTATCATGCCCTGCAGTATGAAGAATTCGTCCGTATCCATATCGAGGAAGCGCCTTGCTGATGCCCTGTAGTTAAACATAGTTTCCCTGTGTACCTCGCTTGACGCTATAAGTCTTTGCCCAACAGACGAGTTAAAGAAACGCACCATTCCATCGACATCTATTGCCTTTGCCTGTCTCGGGCTCAGTCTGCCTGTATTTACAAGCGACTCTATCTCTTCCGCAACGCTCCGTGCGTCATGCGGCTTGAGCGCGATATTCTTCAAGAGCAAATGCGTTATCGTGCCCTTTTCCGAAGCGGACACCGGTCCTCTGTCCTGCATGAAACCTGGTAGCTCGTGTATCTGGTTCTTTGCGCCCGAAAGCATGGATACGGTAAGCTTTGACGGCGTTTTCGTTGCGATGTTGTCGCAGTACTCCAGCTTCATCTCGTCAAAGGCTTGCGGAAAGCTGACTCCCGACGCATTTTGCACAGTCTGATCAAATTCCTGCACAGTAATCGCTCCTGTGCGCAAATCATCAAACGAATTGCGTACTATCTCAATTGAATAGCTCGCTTCACCGCCGTCAATAGGTGCCATACCTATGGCCCTTCTTAGATTGTTGCTCGCTGTGGAGTTCATAGATGCGCCTACTATCCAGTCCATAAAGCAGACTGCATCGTTTACCATACTCTTCCCGGTGTACTTTAGAACATTATCCGCTATTCTGCCTGCATCATAACTGCCGATTATAAAGAGCTTGTCTACCGCGCGCGTCATGGCCACATACAGCAGCCTCATAAGCTCCGCTCTCTCCTTGTAATCGTCGTATAGCCTTATAAGCTTATAGGGGAGTGACTTGCGCTTAGCATACTTTGTGTTGCATTTTAGCCCAACACCTATATTCGCCTCACACTTTACCGGTCCTTGTGAGCCCCTTGAAACGAAGCTGAACCTGCCCGATGCGTTTGCGAGTATCACCACCGGGAATTCCAAGCCCTTGCTTTTGTGTATCGTCATAAGCCTTACTGCGTCATAGCTGTCGCTGTCGGCTGTCTCGCTCTTTTTCTCTCCCTGCTTGCCGTCTTCCTTAAGCCTGTCGAGAAAATCTATAAATCCATGCAGTCCCTTGCGTTTTCCCTGCTCATACTCTTTTGCGTAATCAATGACCAACTCTAAATTTGAAAGCCTCTGCTCTCCTCCCGGAAGCAAGCCCACATACTCATAGTATCCGGTCTCATCCATTATCCTGCTTACCGATTCTTCAACCGTGTACATATTGAGAAATTGGCCCCATTGGTGGAGTCTCTCAATAAATCGCCTTACTTTGCTTCCAAGTTCGGTTTCCGCCTTAGCCGCCTCATAGAAAGCCGTATGGAAATATCCTGACCTGTACTGTGTCCTTATTTGAGTAAGCTCCTCCAAGGAAAAACCGCCTATATCGGAGAGCAAAACGCTGACGAGTGGTATGTCCTGCCTGCTGTTATCGACAACTCTGAGCACATTGATGAACATCTGAACCTCGATGGTTTCAAAATACTTGCTGTTGCTCTCGGAGTACGCAGGTATGCCCTCCGCCGCCAGTATCCTAAGCCAGTTGCTCAGATTGTCCTTTGCCCTCGACACTATGCAGAAATCGCTGTATTCATACGGTCGCTCAATTCCGGTTTTAGGATCAATAAACCTCTCATCGCGAATTATTCGCCTTATCTGCTGTGCGCCTACGAGTGCCTCTCTTTCATCGCGCATCATCGTCTGAAACTCGTCCGTCTCGTCCTCATGTGTACTGTTTTCGTTTTCTTCCTCTTCGTCTGCCCCCTCACTCAGGTCTTTGGAGCTGCCGGTAGGCAGAATAAGCACCTTCACCTCGCCGTCTGCATTCTCCCTGCCTAAGCGAAGCCTTGCGCCTGAATCATATTCTATCTCTGCAACTCTCTCATGCATTATGACGTTGAAAATGTCATTTACCGTGTCTACAACGGCGCTTGAGCTCCTAAAGTTTCTACTCAAGTCTATCCTGTTTCCGATTATGCCGTCATAGCCCTTATAGCGGCTTATAAAAAGCTCCGGCTCGGCAAGTCTGAACCTGTATATAGATTGCTTCACATCGCCTACCATGAACAGGTTATCCTGTCGCTTTATGCGCTCAATAATGCTCTCCTGCACTACATTTGAGTCCTGGTATTCGTCGATGAATATGTATTCAAATTGTGCTCTGAATTCCTCCGCTATCTCATCGTATTCGAGTACCTTAAGCGTCTTATGCTCCATGTCGGCAAAATCGATTACATCGTCTGCGGCTTTCTTGGCTTCATAGAGCGATGTGTATGCCCTTATAAAATCATAGAGCAATGCGGCTGAGGGTTTAAGGTCGTTAAGCTTGTCAATCTCGTATTGGATAATTTCGTCAGCTTCGCTTATACCTGCAACGCTCACCATTTTCTTGAGATCTGTTATGCGTTTTCCTACCAAATCCCTAATGTATTTGAACTCGACCGTCATCAGCGGAGTAAAGCCGCACTTCTCCTCGAGCTTTGCAGGCTTGCGCTTTCGCAAAATTGAAAACAGCGCCGTTAAGAAGCTCTTATAGTTTTCTGTGTCAATCAACGATTGGAGTTTATCCATATCGTCTTTAAGGCAAGCGTAGGCCGGTTCTATTGACTCAAATGCCAAAGATGCGTCCCTTACCGTTTCGAGCGTCAAACCGACATTTTGCTTAAGCTGAACTAACATGGATTCAAAATAACTTGAAAAATCCGACTTTTCCGCAAGGTATTCGGAAAATGCACCGTCCAACCACACCTCCGAGTCCGGTCGAGATTCCATGAAGTTGCATATTGTAGTTACTGCCTCAGGGAAAAACTTCGCGCCTCCGAGTGCACGTTGAAGCTTGTACATATCCTCAGGACGGTTGGCAATATACTGCTCTGTAAGCTCGTCCAGAGCGGTCAGCTTCATCATCGTGCAGTTTGAGCCCGTTATCACTCCGAAATCCGGAGAAAGTCCCGCTTCACAAAAATGCTTTTTAAGCAATTTACTGCAAAACGAATGCATCGTGGAAATATTCGCAGAAGCAACCTTTGCCGCTTCCGAGTACAGTCTCTCGCGCTCAATGGGCTCTTCCGTCTGAGAGGCAATCACGAGAAGTCTCTTTTCTATTCGTCTTCTCATCTCCTCTGCGGCGGCGCTCGTAAAAGTCACCACCAGCATGTTTTCAATGCTCGTGCCTCGGCTTACAAGCGTTACTATTCTCTCTGTGAGTACTGCGGTTTTGCCTGAGCCTGCAGCGGCTGATACGAGCAGATTGCCCTTAAGTTCGATAGCTTTTTGTTGCTCTGTCGTCCAATTCATACTTCACCATAATCAAATCGAAAACAGCCCGTCTGGGACGGGCTTATCTATCATTATTTGTTGTTCATCATATAATCTGCAAACAAAAGTATAAGGTCTTCGTTTCGTTCGTACACCCTGTATATGGCCGTGTTAGCTACATTAGGCGATAAACCACGTTCACTTATCCTTATAGCGCCCTGATACGGGTTCACCATAAACAGCTCGTTTTGCTTTTCATCCGAACTCTTAAGCGTAAAGAATACATACCTTTCCCCGGAGATAAGGTAGGTCACGTCCGTAACTATAGAATCGATCTGTTTCATAGTCGCGTGATTCACCAGTGCAGGTTCCTTGTCGTACAGATATAACAGCTCCACTGCAGTGCCCGGCAAGACGCTTCCCTTTACGACATCGTCTATATACAGCTCCACTTGTGCGGCCGTGGGGTTGGATTCTATAGAGAGTCCCCTGCGCTCCAATCGAATGGTCTTATTGTTGAGCTTGCCTGTGCTTGTTACTGTCGCATAGAATATGTCATCTACATAATCCATCAAGTCATATATGTCATCAAAGAAATAATTGACCGAAGGGGCAACGACTATATTGGCGAGCTCATCGAACTCATCCTGTAGCTCATTCAGCGCTATAAGCGTACCATTCGTCCATATGACTCTGCCGTCAACCACCTGAAGCGGTTTCTCTGTAAGTAGTCTAAAATTGCCATCCACACTCTCAAGGAAGAACAGGTATTCGTTGTACTGCTTTATATCAATATCTGGTACATGAATAATGCCTCCCAGAGTCTCATTTCCGGCAAGAACTCGCGAAATGATTATGTCTGTGCAGTTACTCTCTTTTCCATCTTGATCGGTAACAGTATGCTTTCGCACGCTTTTACCGGCCACTATGAGGTTGGAGCTTCTATAGAAGAGCTTTACTTCGCTTATTTCTTTGTCGCCCGTATCGACCTTTGCAGGCAAAGTAGGGAGATTCGGCACGGTGCAGGACACGAGGAAAAGACCGACCAATATCAATGCCAGCATGCAGATAATCAACCGTCTGTTCATCGTACCTCCATCCTCCGCCCAATGCGGTCTAAATCTCTCTCCTGCCTTCTATCGCCTTGAATAATGTCATCTCATCAATATACTCAAGATTACCGCCTATCGGTATTCCGTGAGCAATACGGGTCACTCTGACCCCGTTCTGCTTAATAATACGTGCTATATACGAAGAAGTTGCCTCACCCTCCACATCGGGGTTTGTGGCAATTATAACTTCGCTGACTCCTTGCTCCTTTATGCGTTTTAACAGCTCGTCAATCCTGAGTTCGCTCGGACCTATGCCGTTCATAGGTGAAAGCACACCGCCGAGTACATGGTATTGCCCGTGGTACTCGCGCATTTTCTCCATCGCAAGGACGTCCTTCGCTTCTGCAACAACACATATAATGTCCTTGCGGCGCGATTTGTCCGAGCATATGGCGCACGGGTCTACGTCCGTGTATGCCCCGCAAATCTTGCAGGCTTGTACTTTGCTTCGAGCATTGATAATGGCATCCGCCAATTCCTTCGCTCCGTCTTCACTCATGTCGAGAATATGATAAGCTAGCCTTAATGCGCTCTTATTGCCTATCCCGGGCAATCTTGCCAAGCGCGAGGCAAGCGTTTGTATAGGTTCAATACCCACTTTAACCTCTACTCTAAAATCCTATGGGCAGACCGCCGGTTACCTTAGCCATTTCCTCTTGCATCGTATTATCTGCAATTCTCATGGCCTCATTGACCGCGGACAGTATCAGATCCTGAAGCATTTCGATATCGTCCGGGTCGACACATTCGGGACTCAGCACGATGCTCTTGACTTCCTTCTTTCCGTTGACAACGACAGTCACAGCTCCTCCGCCTGTAGATGCCGAAAACTCAGTCTCGCCTATCTCCTCTTGAATTTTCTCTATCTTTTGCTGCATCTGCTGCATCTGACGGACCATCTGCTGCATATTGCCACCGCCCATTCCGGGGAAGCCACCTCTCGCCATAGATCTACCTCCATGCTAAAAATATTCATTGAATTATACCATTTCCGTGACACTTTTGCAATCAGTATTATCTGAAGCATACAGACGTGATTGAGAAGATTGCTATGCATTTAATGCATCTCTGCTTACTTTATTGTATAATTGCTAAGTCTAAAGAGTGAGGTTAAGTATGAAATTTTTAATTGCTTCAGATATACACGGCTCAGCATTGTTTTGCGAGCAACTGCTTGCGGTCTGCAAGCGCGAGAATGCCGACAGGCTTTTGCTTTTGGGTGATTTGCTTTACCACGGCCCGAGGAACGACCTTCCCGGCGGATACACCCCAAAATGCGTCATAGCCATGCTAAATTCGATCAAGAACGATTTATTGTGCGTAAGGGGAAACTGCGACGCGGAAGTCGATCAAATGGTGCTCGATTTCCCCATAATGGCGGATTATTGTGTAATCCCATCAGAGCGCGGAATAATATTTGCCACCCATGGGCATATATACAACCCCCACAAGCTACCCACGTTGAAATCGGGCGACATATTGCTTTACGGCCATACCCACGTCCCCGAGTGCTCACGTGAGAACGGAATAATGTGCTTAAACCCCGGCTCGGTGTCCATACCAAAGGGAGGCAGCTATCACGGTTACATGACATTTGACGGAACGGTGTTCTCGTGGAAGGACCTCGATGGTGTGCTGCATAACTCTCTCAACATCAATGAAATATAAAGAGATATAAAGAAAAGACGCCTTGTAATGCAGGCGTCCTTTCAAGTTATATTATGAGTCCATGAACAGCGAGTACGACAGCTCCACGGTGTTTCCATCCAGCGTCTGCTTTATGACCCTCGGTGTGCCGTCATCGATGCGCTTTTTGGCACTTACTTCAACCGTAGTCACCACATAACCCTCGCCTTTTAGTATGGCTATAGCCTCATCCAAATGATATCCCAACACAGACGTCAAACCGACATTATCTCCTTTTCCTTATCGGCAATGATCTTGTCTATATCCTTGATATGCTGATCGGTGATCTTCTGGGCCTTATCTTCGAGCTGCTTCTGATCGTCCTCGGTGATCTCGCCGTCCTTACGGGCTTTCTTTATCGACTCGTTTGCATCACGTCTTATGGCACGAATGGCGACTCTGGCCTCTTCGCCCTTCTTGCGGATAATCTTAACAAGTTCCTTTCTGCGCTCCTCGGTAAGCTCTGGGAAAACAAGCCTTATAATCTTTCCGTCATCAGTAGGATTGATGCCCAAATCGGACTTCTGTATGGCCTTCTCAACTTCCTTCATCATCGATGGATCCCAAAGAGAAATCGTCAGCATCCTGGGTTCGGGTGAGCTGATATTGCCTACCTGCGTAATAGGTGTCTGAGTTCCGTAATAGTCGACCATTATCCTCTCAAGCACCTGAGCGTTCGCGCGTCCGGCACGAAGAGTGCCCAAATCGCGTGTCAGTACCGAAATAGTCTTACCCATTCTTTCCGTTGCGTTCTCAATTATACTCATATTGCATCCTCCGTGTTCGCATTACGTTAGTATTCTATCGAAATCAGTTCGGTAAATCAACACCAATTATGAAATAACGGTGCCTACGTTTTCACCTTCGAGGGCTCTTAGGAATCGCGTCTCATCCTCCATGGAGAAGAGAACTATGGGCATTTTGTAATCACGGCAAAGCGTGATAGTGGTTATGTCGGTCGCCTTGAGATTATCGGCTATGACCTTGTCATATGTGAGCTCACTGTAGCGCACGGCATTGAGGTCTACGTTGGGGTCTGCGGAATAAACCGCATCCACGCTCTTTGCCAGTATAAGCGCATCGGCATGGACTTCAAGCGCTCTAAGTGCGGCTCCCGTGTCAGTTGAAAAGAACGGCGAACCTGTGCCGCAGGCAAATATAACTACTTTTCCCGCATCGAGCGCCGCATTCGCCTCGCGGGACGAGAATGTGTCGCAGAAGCGCTGCATCTCGACAGCCGAAAAAACCACTGCATTTACGCCTATGTTCTCAAGTGCGTCCTGTATCGCAAGCGCATTGATGGCAGTCGCAAGCATTCCCATATGGTCTGCCCTATTTCTCTCCATACCTTCACTGCTCCTGCCGCGGAGAATATTGCCTCCGCCCACCACTACAGCAACTTGTACGCCCGCCTCCGCAAGCTTCTGTATCTGCCTTGCGGTGCTTGCTATGGATTCGCGTGAAAGGGCTTTGTTATCGTCACCGAGCATTTCGCCCGAAATCTTCAGAACTATCCGTTTGTATTTAAGAGGCATAATAATCTCCCTTCTCAAGTTCGGCACTATAATACCATTTCTTTTCTTATGAGTCCATATAAAAGGAGCATCGTCCTGCGATGCCCCAACTATTAATAATAGCTTATTTGCCCATCTGACTCATAACTTCTTCGCAGAAGTTATCTTCACGCTTCTGGAGGCCTTCGCCCATCTCATAGCGTACAAAGCTCAGAACTCTGAACCTGCCGTTGATCATCTGCTCAACAGTCTTGTCGGGATCCTTTACGAAGCTCTGCTCGAGGAGGCATATCTCCTTGTAGTACTTGTCGATACGACCCTGTACCATCTTCTCGATGATTGCATCGGGCTTGGGCTTGGGTTCATTCTTGGCCTGCGCACGGAGAATCTCTCTCTCCTTCTCAATTTCGCCCTGATCGACTTCGTCCCTGCTTACGCAAGTGGGCTTTGCTGCTGCAATCTGCATTGCAACGTCATGCTCTGCTTCCTTGTCTACACTGCCGTCGACTCTGATGATAACGCCAATCTTGCCGCCGAGGTGAATGTATGTGTCAACATTGCCCTCGTATCTTGTAAACCTGCGGACTGTGATCTTCTCGCCGATCTTTGCAACCGCTGCATTGATCATTGCGGCGATTGTCTCTGACTCGTTACCGAAGAATGTCTGTTCCATGAGTTCCTCAACGGTAGCGGGATTCTTGACAGCAATCTGCTGTGCGATTGTATTTACGAGTTCCTTGAATGCATCCGTCTTTGCAACGAAGTCTGTTTCGCAGTTGACTTCTACGAGTACGCCTACGCTACCGTCGACATATGAGCCTACGATACCTTCTGCGGCGATTCTTGCAGCCTTCTTTGCGGAAGCCGCAAGGCTCTTCTCACGAAGATAATCCATCGCCTTGTCCATGTCGCCGTCGCTCTCTACGAGAGCCTTTTTGCAATCCATCATGCCTGCACCGCTCATTTCGCGGAGCGTCATTACGTCCTTAGCTGTAAACTGTGCCATATAATCCTCCTATGACGGTCAATTAAAACTCGTTAACTTCGGAAGCTGTTTCCTGCTCGGCTGTCTCTGTGGGAACTTCAACTTCGTTCTGCTCGCCCTGTCTGCCTTCGATAACGGCGTCTGCGATCTTTCCTGCGATCAGCTTGACCGCACGGATAGCGTCGTCGTTTCCGGGAATTACGTAATCGACCTCATCGGGGTCGCAGTTTGTATCAACGATACCGACGATCGGGATATGCAGAGCCATAGCTTCCAAAACAGCGATGTGCTCCTTGCGAGGGTCAACTACGAACATAACATCGGGGAGCTTCTTCATGTCCTTGATGCCGCCAAGGTTCTTCTCGAGCTTTTCCTGAATGGCCTTCAAGCCGATAACTTCCTTCTTGGGGAGAAGCTCGAAATCGCCGTCCTGCTCCATGCGCTCGATCTGACGGAGACGAGCAATACGGGTCTGAATGGTCTTGAAGTTTGTGAGCATACCGCCCAGCCAGCGCTGGTTAACGTAGTACATGCCGCAACGCTTTGCTTCCTGCTCGATGGACTCCTGAGCCTGCTTCTTTGTGCCTACAAAGAGTACATTACCGCCGTTTGCAGCAACCTGCTGTACGAATGCATAAGCTTCGTCGATTTTCTTAACTGTCTTCTGGAGGTCGATGATGTAGATACCGTTGCGCTCTGTGAAGATGTATTCCTTCATCTTCGGATTCCAGCGACGTGTCTGATGACCAAAGTGTACGCCTGCTTCGAGAAGCTGCTTCATTGAAATTACTGACATTGTTAAAATCCTCCTAAGTTTTTTACCACCCCGCACGTCTTTTCTCACGAAAAACCCCCGTAATACGGAGGCAACCGTCCGTGAAATCGGCGCAGGTGTGTTTTAACGCTGAATTATAGCACGTCTCTATTTACAATGCAAGTGTTTTTGCAGATTTTAAGGGCTTATTCGGACTCCACTTCTATCTCATCCATGAGGTCTAAGAACTCCTCAAACACTTCATTCTGTAAAATGTCGTTTTCTATGGGTGAATAGACGTCTCCGTCGGGCGTCTTGTCGATTCTGAGCAGAACAATCTCCGCCTCATCATCGTCGCTCTCTTCTACCGGCGTAAGCGCCGCATACTTCTGTCCTTCATAGTTAAATGTAAGAACGTGAGCAAAATTCGCCTTCTGTCCGTCCTCATCCACCAGTGTCACTACTTCAAATTCGTTTTCCATATCGTTATCTCCTGTCCCCTATTCCGCCGCCGTCAAGATAGCCCTGAAGTATTACCACAGCGGCAAGCTTGTCTACAACTTTTCTTCTCTTTTTCCAGTCCATCTTTTCTTCATAGAGCACTCTCTCCGCCATTACGGTGGAAAGCCGCTCGTCAAAATAGTCTATCTCGCCCGTGAAGCGTTCTTCCATGAGCTTTGCGAAGGCATACACCTTTTCGGAGGCAAATCCGTATGTGCCATCCATATTTCTGGGCATTCCGAAGAGCAGTTTGCAGGGGGCGTATTTTGCTGCAAGTGCCGCGATATAATCCGCATCCTTGCCCGCGTCGTCCGCCGCTCTCACATACGTCTCAAGGCCCTGCGCCGTTATGCCCAATGGGTCGCTGACAGCAAGTCCTATTCTTCTGTCTCCAAGGTCAATTGCCAAAACTCTCTGCATCAAATTCTCCTAAATAACCTTAATAGTAAATTGCGGACAGACCGTTGCGCAGTAGCCGCACAGCGCGCACTTTTCATGATCTACCTCGGCACGTCCTTTCTCGAGCCTGAGCGCACGATTTGCGCACCTGTCGACACACGCCCCACAACCCTCGCACCAATCCTGTATAAGCAGATGGCGGGGCGCCTTTTTTGTCGCTATTGCATCTTCTTCGGCGGGTGTTTTCCCTGCGAGCAGCGCGCAGTTGTAGTCGACCTCCGCAATCGACTGCATGCCTATTGCAATGGCGTCTAACGAATCTATACCCAGGATATAGTTCATCGCTTCTTCCCTGTCGTTTATAAGATGTCCTCCGCCCAATGGTTTCATTGCAAAAACGCCTTTACCGAGCTTGTGCGCCGTCTCTATCTGTTCCAGCATCTGCTCCGGTGTGCCGTCTGCGATACCTACACCTTTTTTATTGATAAGCGGGAAAAGCACATCAAGTTCGGGATGAGTACATGCGGCTCTCATACATTCAACATAGTGCGTAGACAGCCCGACCGCTCTTATGTAGCCCTTGCGCTTCATATCCAAAAAGTAGTCTAAGGCTTCCTTGTGGCCGCGTATCGTAAGTCCGCTTTCCTGCTCATGGAGCATAAATATATCTATATGGTCACGCCCTATACCCTCAACGGCTTTTCTGAAGCTCTCCTCTGCCATCTCTTTTGTGTAGGCATAGCTCTTTGTGCAGACTATTGCGTCGGGTTTGATCTTAAGCGCCTGCTTTACATATGGATATGTCTCGTAAATCTCCGCTGTATCAAGGAAGTTTACCCCGTGAGAAAACGCCCTTTCCATCAGTGAGGTACCTTCGCTTATAGAGAGGTTTCTCTGGAATGGACCCATTGTAAGTGTACCGAAACAAAGCCTCGACACAAAAAGACCTGTCCGGCCCAATTCACGCTTTTCCAATCCGTTAGCCCTTCTTCTGAGAATTATTCTTTATGTACGAGCGAACAAGCTCCTCAAGAAGCTCGTCTCTCTCAAGAAGGCGAATGTTGTAGCGGGCGTTGTTGTAGCTTGTGATGTATGTCGGGTCTCCGCAGATAAGATAGCCTACCATCTGATTGACAGCGTCGTAGCCCTTTTCCTCCATCGCATCATAGACACCGAGTATTATATCTTTAGCACTCTGCCTTTCCCTCTGGACGGTAAACTCCATCGTTGCATTCTTCTCTTTTTCGGACATTATCGTCTCCTCCTATGTATACTGCTCGGTTCTTATTCTCTCCAATAACAAAACTCTATAAGAACAATAAACATACTACTTCAATTATACAGTCCATTGTGTTTTCAAGCAATAACCGTTTGCATTGATACGACTTATTTAAACCATATTTTCACATTTTATCCTTTTTTACGCCTTAATATGTTATAATACGGATAACAAATCGAGAGGAGCTAACAGAATGCAAGAGAAGCTGAAAGAGTATGCGCGACTCATAGTTGAGGTCGGTCTTAATATTCAAAAGGGTCAGGATTTGGTTATCGCCTGCCCCGTTGATTGCGCTTATTTCGCAAGACTTTGTGCTACTGCTGCGTATGAGTTGGGTTGCAGGGAAGTTATAATGAACTGGAACGACGACTATATCACGCGTGAAAAGTACCTCAAGGCAAGCCCCGAGGTTTTTGACCATATCTCACCGTGGGTAAAAGCACTTTTGAATGAGAATGCCAAGGCAGGTTCTGCCTTTTTACACATTCGCGCAACCGACCCAGAAAACTTCAAGGGCGTTGATCCTGACAGACTGCTCAGAAACTCCAAGGCGAGCGTAGAAATCGCCGAATACAGAGAGAGGGCGATGTCAAACTTCTTCCCGTGGTGCATAGTATCAATACCGATTCCCTCATGGGCAAAGAAAGTCTTCCCCGAAATGTCCGAGGGAGAAGCCATGGAAGCACTGTGGCAGAAGATATTCGACGCCGTAAGAGTTGCCGATGGTGGCGATGCAGTCAGCGCATGGCAGGAGCATCTTTCGAAAATCAAGAATCGCTCCGCTCGTCTCAACGAATTGCACTTCAAGGCGCTGCATTACACCAATTCCATAGGTACAGACCTCACAGTTGAGCTTCCCGAAAACCATATCTGGATGGGCGGCAGTGAGTTTGACCACAAGGGTGTAGAGTTTGTAGCCAATATGCCCACGGAGGAGGTGTTCACAGCACCTTTGAAAACAGGCGTGAACGGCACAATAGTTGCCTCAATGCCCTTAGTCAACAACGGCAACGTCATAGAGGGCTTCTCGATGGAGCTCAAAGACGGAAAAATCGTCTCCGTAAAAGCCGAGAAGGGCGAAGAGTATCTCCGCAAGGCAATCGAAGTAGACGAAGGCGCCGCATATCTCGGTGAGGTCGCACTCGTCCCCTACGACTCTCCTATCAGACTTGCAAACGTGCTGTTCTACAACACTTTATTCGACGAAAATGCATCATGCCACTTTGCATTCGGCAATGCGTATCCGTGTATAGAGGGTGGACAGGACATGAGCAAAGAACAGCTCATAGAAGCGGGCTTGAACCAGTCGCTCACCCATGTTGACTTCATGGTCGGCACGAGTGATTTGTCCATAGTAGGCATTAAATACGACGGCACAAAGGTCTCCGTTTTTGAGAGCGGAATGTTCGTGCTGTAAACAAGCCGATTAATAAAAAGCATCTCTCTCATGAACTCACGTTTGAGATGCTTCTTTTTTAGCCTATTGCTTAGCGGAAATCTGCAATCGTTACAGGCGCACCATCGTGTTTTCTGGAATACTCTGCCGCTAAAGCGAGCATATGGCTCTCTATCGATCTGCCGAGCGTTGTAAGCCTCTCAGACATAACGCCAGTGTCGAGCAAATCAAAGAATTCCTTCACCATTCTTCTGTCGCCTCCTCCATGCCCGGAGAAATCTGTGGCGAGTTTTTTCACATCTATCACCTCTGACGGCTTGCCATGGGGTGTAATGGTTATCGTGTTTCGTCCCATATCGGCAACTATCTCACCCTTAGTTCCCATTAGCTTCATCTGTCTGGAAATGTTTTTTGTGAAACCCGACATCGTGTATGTAATCGTAGACCCGTCGTCCATTTCCATCGCGAGCACCTGGTTATCTACTACATCGTTGTCACAGCGATAAACGCATCTGCCGTAAGGACCCGTCTTTATAGCTTCGTATATGCTCTCCACTGTCGGATGCATCGTAAGTATATTCACGGGCCATCCCTCTTTGCCGCAAGCTACGCCTGTACCCTCGTTTGTGACATAAATCTTTTCTGCATCATACGGGCAATCCGCCTTTGCGGCACATCCGTCCATGCATCTGTCCGTTGCGCCCTCAGGTGCATTCTCGGGTCTGAAATGGAACAGTGAGCCGTATGAGGAGACCCTCTTGCAATGCTTGCCCGTCAACCACAAAAGCATATCCATATCGTGACAACACTTTGCGAGTATCATGGGGCTCGTCTCATCCTCTCGTCTCCAATTTCCCCTTACAAAGCTATGTGCCATATGATAATAGCCCACATTCTCGATGCCCTGTATTGTAACGATATCCCCTATGCTGTTTTCGCGGAGCAATTCATAGAGCTTTCCGAAGAAAGGAGTATAGCGAAGCACGTGACAGACGATTAAATTTCCATTGCACTCATTTGCTACAGCTAACAACTCGCGGCACTGCTCCGTCGAAGGCGAAATGGGCTTTTCGAGCACAACATCATAACCCTGCTTAAGCGCCTCTATCGCCTGCGGTACATGCTGTTTATCCTGCGTACATACAAACATTACGTCTGCGAGCTTTCCGGCCGCAAGTAAAGCTTCCGCGCTGTCGAAGCAGTTTTCCTCCGCCACAGAGTACAGTTCCCTGACCTCCTGCACCTTTTTCTCGTCGATATCCGCAATCGCCACGATCTTAGCTCTGCCATTCATTCCCGCAACAATAGGTGCATATGTATCTTTTCCACGGCTTCCCAATCCAACTATAGCAACTGTATGTAATCCGTCCATATTGACCTCCATATATATCTATACGATTATACCACCGTACAAAACACGGTCAACCTATGCTAAAATAAAGTTAAGAAGGGAGTCTTGCTCATGAGTAACTTCTACACGATGAAATACGATGACGGCGTACTTACAGTACTTGACCAGACGTTGTTGCCAACCAACGAGGTCTATATAGAGCTGAAAACCGTACAGGATGTGTACGACGCGATAAAGAGGCTAAGCGTCAGAGGAGCTCCCGCTATAGGAGTTTGCGCGGCCTATGGACTGGCTATATCCGCACGAAGCAGAATAAATGGCGACATCGGTATAATGCTTTCGGGGATAAAGCAAGATGCGGCATATCTTTCATCATCGCGCCCCACCGCAGTTAATCTCAAATATGCGCTCGATAGGGTACTCGACGTGCTTTGTTCAATGTCCGGCTCATACACGCCTTCCGACATAATAGCCGCTATCGAGGTTGAAGCCGATAGAATGCGGTGTGAGGATGCCAATACAAACCGAAATATAGGCGAAAATCTGCTTTCGCTCCTGCACGACGGCGATACTGTGCTCACGCATTGCAATGCGGGCATACTCGCCACGACCGCCTACGGCACGGCGCTTTCTCCATTCTACTTAGCCAAAGAAAAGGGTATTGACTTGCACGTTTATGCCGATGAGACGAGACCTCTGCTCCAGGGTGCGAGGCTTACCGCATGGGAGCTTTGCGAAGCAGGCGTCGACGTAACCCTCATTTGCGACAACATGGCCGCATCAGTAATGTCCACGGGTAATATAAACGCTGTAATTGTTGGCTGTGACAGAGTCGCCGCCAACGGTGATACCGCAAACAAAATCGGTACATACGGCGTTGCCGTGCTCGCAAAGCATTTCGGCATACCCGTTTATATCGCCACACCCACGACGACGATAGATATGAATTGCCCCACGGGGATCGATATACCCATTGAACAGCGAGACGGCTCAGAGGTGAGGACGCTGTACGGAGTAAATACAGCTCCGTCATGTGTCAAGGTGCTTAATCCCGCGTTTGATGTAACGCCAAATGAGCTTATCGCGGCTATCGTAACAGAGCACGGAATACTCCGTCCACCGTATAGTCAAAGTCTCGCAAATCTGTTCAACAATCCTACACATGAATAACAAAAGGAGGGTCTTACTCCCTCCTTTTCTATGTACATCGTTCAATGCTTGACTATCACTTCTTATGGTACAGTTTCTTTGTCTGATACCTCGGCTCACAGGTCAGGTTTACGCCCAACTTTCTGAACACATTCTGGTCGACGCCCGAAAGTATAACGGACGAATGCGCCTCGCACCCTCTAAGCTTATGGAGCTGTTCGAGTGCAAGCTGTGCTGTCGGGTTGGTTGCGGCGCAAATTGAAAGCGCAATAAGTATCTCGTCAGTATGCAGGCGCGGATTATTGTTACCCAGTATACCTATCTTCAGTTTTCTAATCGGCTCGATGATAACGGGCGACAGCAGGTGTATATCGTTGTTTATTCCCGCAAGAACCTTAAGCGCATTTATGAGCATTGCGGATGAAGCTCCGAGCAATTGGCTGGTCTTGCCTGTGACAATCGTTCCGTCGGGCAGTCTGAGCGCAGTAGCAGGTGCATCCGTCTCTTCAGCCTTTTCCATAGCGCATTTAATGACCGGTCTGTCGTTTATGCTAACCGATGCCCTGTTCATTATGAGTTTAATCTTGTCAGATATACCCTTGGCGGAAAGTCCCTGTCGCTCACTGCACATGGCGTCATAGTACCGTCTTAATATCTCCATACGCGAGGCTTCGCAGCATACTTCATCGTCGCATATGCATTCGCCGGCGAGATTTACGCCCATGTCGGTCGGGGATTTATAGGCGCATTCTCCGTAAATGCGAGAGAATATTTCCTTTAATACGGGGAATATCTCGACGTCTCTGTTGTAATTAACGGTAGTCACTCCGTACGCTTCGAGATGGAACGGGTCTATCATGTTGACGTCTTCCAGGTCGGCAGTAGCCGCCTCGTAAGCGATATTCACGGGATGATTGAGGGGCAGATTCCAAATCGGGAATGTCTCGAATTTCGCATAGCCTGCACGGATGCCGCGCTTATGCTCGTGGTAGAGCTGTGACAGACATGTTGCCATTTTGCCGCTTCCGGGTCCGGGTGCGGTCACGACTACGAGCGACCTTGTGGTTTCGATATACTCGTTTCTGCCGAATCCTTCGTCGCTGACTATTCTCTCTATGTCGGATGGATAGCCCTCTATCCTGTAATGCCTGTATACCTTTACTCCCAAGTTGCGAAGTCTGTTTTCGAAGGCTTGAACTGTGGTTTGTCCACTGAATTGAGTGAGTACGACGCTGCCTACATAAAGACCTATGCTTGTAAATGCGTCGATCAGCCTCAGAACGTCCTGGTCGTATGTTATTCCCAGGTCGCCTCTTACCTTGTTCTTCTCGATGTCCGAAGCGTTTATCGCAATTACGATTTCCGCATTGTCCTTCATCTCAAGGAGCATCTTCACCTTGCTGTCAGGCTCAAAGCCGGGCAGGACGCGCGATGCATGATAATCGTCGAACAGCTTGCCGCCGAATTCCAGATACAGCTTACCGCCAAACTGCTCGATTCTCTCAAGTATGCGCTTTGATTGCAATGTCACGTATTTCTTGTTGTCAAACCCTATCTTTCCCATGCTCTCCTCCATTCGTAATTTACAAAGTCACAGTTCTTCTATAAGCCAAATACTTTTTGACAAGCACACATCAATCTCCAACAGTTTAGCAACCTATTATCATGCGAAATCAGCAAAACTACGGCGTAGTTTTCGCTTGTTCGCAAATAATAAAAGTATGGCTGTAGATATTCCGCCATGCTTAAAAAACAAAAAGCGCCCAATGCGTTCACTGAGCGAATTGGCAGGGGCAGAAGGACTCGAACCCTCAAGAACGGTTTTGGAGACCGCTATGTTACCATTACATCATGCCCCTATTTGGTTACCAGCAGATTATAGCATCATGCATGCATGTTGTCAATTATTCCGCTCAATTTTTTATGCCTTGAATTATCCGCAAAACTAGGCGTAAAACTTGACATCGATGGCACTACATGCTAATATTTTTGAGAAATTTCGGTACACGGAGGAATAAAAAATGCTTAAGCTTAGTGAGCTCCATGTACAGCCCGAAAAATTCGCCGGCAGGGTGAATGTATCAGGTTGGGTCAAGACGGAGCGGCAAAGCAAGGCCGTTGGTTTTATAGAGATAACAGACGGTTCCTGTTTTAAGACGGTTCAGATTGTATACGACTGCGACAAATTCACGCAGGATTTGCTGAAGAATATAAATACCGGATGTGCCGTAAATATCGAGGGCGAGCTCATACTCACGCCCGAGGCAAAGCAGCCATTTGAGATACACGCCGATAAGATCGAAGTAATCGGTGCGTGCGCACCCGACTATCCCCTCCAAAAGAAAAAGCATTCGCTTGAGTTTTTGAGGACGATTCAGCATCTGCGCCCGAGGACTAATACATTCCAGGCAGTTTTCAGAGTAAGGAGCATCGTTGCGCAGGCAATACACAGGTTCTTTGACGACAGGGGCTTTGTATATGTCCATACTCCCATTATTACCGCAAGCGATTGCGAGGGTGCAGGTGAAATGTTCAGGGTCACTACGATGGACATGAACAGCGTTCCAAAGACAGAGGACGGGTCTGTAGACTATTCAAAGGACTTCTTTGAGACCTCCGCGAACCTCACCGTCAGCGGCCAATTGTACGGCGAAGCGTATGCGCTCGCATTCCGAGACATATACACGTTCGGACCCACATTCCGCGCGGAAAAGTCCAACACTCCGAGGCACGCCGCCGAGTTCTGGATGATTGAGCCCGAGATGTCTTTCTGTGACATAAACGGTAACATGGACACCGCAGAAGCGATGGTCAAGTACATAATCAAGACAGTACTTGAGCGCTGCCCCGACGAGATCAACTTCTTCAACAGTTTTATAGACAAGGAGCTAAAGGCTCGCCTTGAGCATGTGTTGAATTCTGATTTTGCGCGTGTCACATATACAGAGGCCATCGAGGAGCTTTCAAAAGCAGCCGCAGATTTCCAGTATCCCGTATTCTGGGGCTGTGATTTGCAGACGGAGCACGAGCGTTACCTCACCGAGCAGGTCTATAAGCGCCCTGTATTCGTAATCAACTATCCCAAGGAGATAAAGTCGTTCTACATGAAGCAGAATGACGACGGAAAGACCGTTGCCGCAATGGATTTGCTCGTGCCTGGAATCGGAGAGCTCATAGGCGGTAGCCAGCGTGAGGAGAGTTACGAAAAGCTTCTCGCCGTTATAGATAAACTCGGACTTAACAGAGATGATTACGATTGGTATCTTGAGCTGAGAAAATACGGAGGAGTCGTCCACTCGGGTTACGGTCTGGGATTTGAGCGCATGATAATGTACGTTACCGGTATGTCAAACATACGCGACGTACTGCCCTTCCCCAGAACCACGGGCAACCTGCAGATGTAACACAGATTCTATTCAGGGATACGGCAATTTCGCTGTGTCCCTTTCATTTACCTCGGAAACGGAGAATTCGGCGCACCGTAAGAATTGAACGCCATCGTAATTAAACTGCTCGGGCCTAAGCCTGTTTCGGTTTTATTACAACAATCACGCGTCTCCCGTGACCGTCAATGAAGCATCGCTTAAAAATGCTTATACACCGTTATTCCATGCATAGTCCGTTTTACCGCACGCCTATTCGCAAGACATAATTCCCTTTCTTATTACATATTTATAGGTATGATTAACCAAAGCTAAAGGCTTTGGTATTTTGTTTGTTGCATGTATAAAGCCCTGTTAAGTGGTAATAATTACATCATACTCAAAAAGGGGGGTTCTCTTATGAACAGCGAAATGCAATATTCAGGAATAATCAGTCACAACGGATGGCGTGACGAAGAAGATACACTGTTGTTTAATGAGATTCGCAAGGTGCGCTCGGAAGGAAAACCGTTAAGGGCGGCATTTGATTCCGTTGCAATGTTAACAGGAAGGAAACCCAACAGTGTACGCAATTATTACTACGCAAGGATAAAGGACCAGGAGGCCGCACAACAGTATGGAGTCGGCTGCTCAGCATTCGTGCCTTTCTCCGATGATGAACTGCGCCAGCTCATCCGTACCGTATTGCTCGCCCAGGCAAACGGCATGTCCGTAAGGGCGTGTACGCTTCAGATGGGCAACGGAGATACAAAATCGATGCTTAGATATCAAAACAAGTACAGAGCTGTCCTCCGAACGCGTCCCGATATAATAAGTAAGGTAAACTCAGAGCTCGCCCAGGATGGGCTTCCCACTTTTGACCCATATGAGAATGCAAGCACGAGCAAGGCAGGACGCAGAAAACTGAGCGAAAACATCTACAATGCGCGGAGCATTGCGGGGTTCGATCTCAACGGCTTCATGGAAGGACTTGCGTCTCTTATCGAATACGCCATAAAAGGCTCGGAGGCGATACAGAAGCTAAAGGAGCTCAATCTCACCGAGGATAACATACGCGCTTAATCGAAATGCTGAATTATGTGCCGGTACTCACCCGGCACTTTTCGTTTTCAAGGAATCTACCGCCATACATTATCTGAATCCACCATGTTGCTCATCAATATTTTCATCGGATACGTTTTCACAAAACCGATTTTTACCATGCAATACATCTCTTACGATATGCGTAAACTAGAATTTCTCCGCTCACATCCGCCACTATCTGAACTCGAGTGCTTATGCATTAACCCGACAGCGCATAATACAGCTCTCTCCAACTAAGACTATACTCAGTGCCTTTTGGTGACGCATAAGCTTTTTGGCTAACTAAAATGAAGAACAATCGAAAGGAGAATAAGGCTATGAAAAAGATTCTTTCAGCTCTTTTAGCAGTCGTTATGATTTGCACATTCGCATTCGTAATAGTGTCCTGCAAGAAGTCGAATACCGGCTCTGTTTACTACCTTAACTTTAAACCAGAGCAGGATAAGGACTGGCAGGCGCTTGCACAGAAGTACACACAGGAAACGGGTGTGGAGGTGGTCGTCGTTACAGCCGCTTCAAATACCTACGAAACCACGCTTAAGTCCGAGATGGCTAAGTCGGACGCACCTACGCTGTTTCAAGTAAACGGCCCTGTAGGTCTCGCATCGTGGAAGAATTATTGCTACGACCTCAAGGATTCCGCGATTTATAAGAATCTCTCGAGTGATGACTTTGCGCTTATTGATAATGGTAGCGTGTACGGCGTAGCATATGTCATCGAAACCTACGGCATAATCTACAACAAGTTGATTCTTAATAAATACTTTACACTCGAAGGCGCTGTTGCAAGCAGTATCGAAGAAGTCAATACATTTGATAAGTTCAAGGCTCTCGTCGAGGATATTCAGGCAAAGAAGACTGCGCTTGGAATAGAAGGTGCATTCACATCCTCGGGTATGGATAGCTCCTCAGACTGGAGATTCAAGACCCATCTTGCAAATATGCCAATCTACTACGAGTTTGAGGAGACCAATCCGACGAGTTTTGCGACGATTGAAGGCAGATATCTCGACAACTACAAGAATATTTGGGATCTCTACATCAATAACAGCACCGCCGCCCCTTCAGAGCTCGCGGGCAAGACCGGAGATGATGCAGCGGCAGAGTTTAGGAACGGCAAGGCTGTTTTTTACCAAAACGGAACATGGGCCTACAACGACATTAAATCTGTCGGGGACGAAAATCTCGGTATGCTCCCCATATACATCGGAGGTCCCGGTGAAGAGAATCAGGGACTCTGCACAGGTTCTGAGAACTATTGGTGCGTCAACAAAAACGTGAGCGATGCTGATATTAGTGCAACTCTCGACTTCCTCGAGTGGGTTATAACGTCCGACGAAGGCAGAACATCGATGTCCTCCGACATGAACTTCGTAACTCCGTTTAAGACTTTCACAAACGAGTATCAGGCGGACAATCCCCTTATCAAAGCGGCAAACGCCTATATAACCGCAGGCAAGACATCTGTAAAGTGGCTGTTCCCCACAATGCCCTCTGAGCAGTGGAAGAACGACGTCGGCTCGGCACTCACGGCTTATGCCGCAGGCACCGGTACGTGGGACAACGTCAAAAGTGCGTTCGTCAACGGTTGGGCCGCCGAGTACTCCAAAGTCAACGGCTAATACCTTTTGTCTCATTAACTCTGCTGATAATCTGACATGGAGGGTGTACGGCCCGTCTGTCCACTCTCCAAACAACGTGAGGTAAAACATGGAAAAGGCAATTAAAAGATACTTCCCTATATTCGCGTTGCCTACTGCACTCGCTTTTACAATCGGGTTCGTAATACCCTTCATATTGGGGCTGTATCTTTCGGCCTGCAGATTCACCACGATAAACGATGCCCAATTCATAGGTCTCGAGAACTTCATCAAAGTCTTTTCGGATGAGGGTTTCCTTCATTCTATCTGGTATACGGCGCTTTTTGCTCTGGTAAGCGTAATCGTAATAAACGTAATCGCATTTGCCATAGCATTGGCGCTCACAAGTGCAATGAAGGGGACTACGTTCTTCAGAACGATATTCTTCATGCCAAACCTTATAGGCGGCTTGGTGCTGGGATACATATGGCAGTTGATACTCAATACGATTTTCTATGACACTTTCGGGCTTGTAATGAAGCTAAACGAATGGCTAGGGTTTGCCGGTCTTGTAATCGTCGTTTCCTGGCAACAAATTGGTTATATGATGATTATCTACATAGCGGGGCTTCAAAATGTCCCTGGCGACCTTATAGAAGCGGCAAGGATAGACGGTGCGACCCCGTGGCAAACGCTGTGGCGCGTAAAGATACCAATAATAATGCCCTCAATAACGATTTGCTCGTTCTTGACGCTGACAAACTCATTCAAGTTGTTCGACCAAAACTTTGCACTTACCGCAGGTGAGCCTGCCAACAGGTCGGCGCTCCTTGCACTCGATATCTATCAGACGTTCTACGGAAGAGTCGGCTGGGAAGGAGTCGGGCAGGCAAAGGCAGTTATTTTCTGTGCGATTGTGGTGTTCGTCGCATTATTCCAGCTCAGACTCACGCGAAGCAAGGAGGTACAGCAGTAGTGAACAAGCAAAAAAACAAACGCTGGCGTACATTGGGAACCGTAGTATTCTCAATCATATCGCTGATATATGTACTGCCAATACTTCTCGTGCTTATGAACTCGTTTAAAGAGAAGTCGGCAATTTCCACAACAGATGCATTTGCGTTTCCAAATGCAGAAACGTTTGTAGGGCTCGAAAACTACATCTATGGCATACAGAAGGTAGAGTTCTTTAAGTACTTCGGCTATACGCTTCTCATTACTGTGGGTTCGGTGGTTGCAATACTTATCTGCACGTCCATGTGCGCATGGTTTATCACGAGGGTGTGCAACAGGTTTACAAAGCTGTTGTTCTACGCTTTCGTATTCTCAATGGTCGTACCGTTCCAGATGGTTATGTTCACGCTCAGCAAGACCGCCGATACACTCGGACTTACGACCCCTTGGGGGATAATTATAATCTATCTCGGGTTCGGAGCGGGGCTTGCAACATTTATGTTCACAGGCTTCTGCAAGAGCATTCCGCTCGAAATCGAAGAGGCCGCCATGATCGACGGATGTACGCCCCTGCAGACATTCTTCAGAATAGTGCTTCCCATAATGAAACCAACGTATATCTCGGTCGGAATACTCGAAGCGATGTGGGTGTGGAACGACTTCTTGCTCCCCTATTTAGTATTGGATTTGAAGAGATACAAGACCGTCTCAATCGTTATGCAGAATCTTTCGGGAAGCTACGGGCGCGTCGAGATGGGTGCGCTCATGGCCTGCATAATACTATCCATAATCCCAATTGTCGTATTCTATATCTCATGCCAGAAGTACATAATAAAAGGTGTGGTGGACGGTGCCGTAAAGTTCTAAAGCTCGGCATACAAAAAATGCTACGAGTATTCGCAGCATTTTCAATTTATAGCAAATTTTGGTTATTCATCGTCATCCTCGGGAAGGACTGCATTGTGGAATACTTCCTGTACGTCGTCATTATCTTCGAGGCGTTCAAGAAGCTTCATCATCTTCTGGGCCGTTTCTTCGTCAAGATTCTCGACCATTGTCTGGGGTATTCTGCTGAGCTCCGCAGTTATGAAGCTGTAGCCTGCGCTTTCGAGAGATTCTCTGACGGACGAGAAGTCCGCTACTTCCGTCCTGATTTCAAATGCATCGTCCTCGGTGATGAAGTCCTCTGCACCTGCCTCAAGTGCCGCTTCCATGAGTTTGTCCTCATCAATCTCGGTGGTACGTTCTATGACTATTACGCCCTTCCTGTCGAACATATAGGAAACACAGCCATTTGCGCCAAGTGAACCGCCGCTCTTATCAAAGCAGTGACGCACATCGGCAGCCGCCCTGTTTCTGTTATCCGTAACTACCTCAACCATAACCGCGACGCCGCCGGGGCCGTAGCCTTCATAAACGATTTCTTCGTATGATACGCTGCCAAGCTCGCCCGAAGCCTTCTTAATAGAACGGCTTATATTTTCGTTGGGCATATTGCTCGCCTTTGCCTTTGCGATAACGTCACGTAGCTTTGAGTTGTTAGCCGGGTCTCCTCCGCCCTCTCTAACTGCAATAGCAATCTCACGACCTATTTTTGTGAAAATCTTGCCTCTTTGGGAGTCAGTCTTTTCTTTCTTATTCTTGATATTAGCCCATTTGGAATGACCCGACATGGCTTACCTCCTGTTATTCATGGTTACCCAATAATTCATCACTCTATTATAGATTACACCCAATGCTAATTCAAGTGTTTTGTTGCTTCGCGATTGAATCGTATCGCCGTTTTATGCTTTTCAAGTCCTCCCAGGCGTCACGCTTCTTGCTTTCGTCACGCAACAAAGCCGCAGGATGATACGTCGCCATAAACCAAACGCTGTTTTTCTCGATCCAACGTCCCCTGTCCCTTGTTATGTAAATGTCCTTGTCGATTATATTCCTCGCGGCTGTCGCTCCAAGGCACACCACTATTTCGGGCCTCACCAGTGCATACTGCGCTCGCAGATACGGGAGGCACATAGATGCTTCCTCGTATGTTGGGACGCGATTATTGGGAGGTCTGCACTTTACAACATTTGCTATATACACGTCCTGTCTTTCAATATCTATGGCACGAAGCATTTTGTCGAGCAACTGGCCCGCCGCACCTACAAAGGGTATACCCTGCAAGTCCTCATCTCTGCCTGGACCTTCGCCGATAAACATGAGCTTTGCGTGAGGATTTCCGTCCCCTATAACGATATTGTGCCTCGCTTCACAAAGTCCGCATTTCCTGCAGTCGCTCAGCTCGCTATACAGTCTCTTCCAATCATACCTCATATTTTGACGCTATAAAGTCCACAAATTCCAGCACGTCGGAGTATACTGTCGTATTGTCGTCCTCATTTAGTATTTCATGGCGCATACCGTCGTACAGCTTCAGCCGTACATTGTGATTCGTCTTTAGCAACTCGTCATAGACCTGCTTCACGCCCTTGCCGTAATCTCCGACAGGGTCGTCTGCACCGGCTATCATCAATATGGGCCTGTATGCCACATCCTGCGCCCAGGTTTTGCTCGATATCTCCGCTATGCCGTTGAACAAATCCTCGAAAGCCTTGTTGGTAAACAAGAATCCGCACCATGGGTCCTCCTCATAGTGCTTCACATTCTCTTTTTTTGCGGACAGCCAACAGAATTCGCTTTTCTCATCGGGCCATTTTTTGCAGTAGCTCCCGAATGCAAGCTTATTGAGCAACGTACCCTTAGCCTTCGGTCCGTGCTTCTTGATCTGCTGTTTTGCAATAAGCTTTGCAACGCCTATAACGGGGTTCTTTCCGCATGTTCCGCAGACTATAAACCCGTCCATATCCTCTCCCCGTCTCGACATATACGTTCTCACGAGCATAGACCCCATGCTGTGCCCAAACAGAATGTACGGCCTGTCTGGATATCTGTCGCTTGCGTCGAGGTAAACCGAATGGATGTCGCGCACAAGACAGCTCCAACCGTCTGAATCAGCAAAATAACCCTCATTGGGTTTGCCAAACATACTGTTACCATGTCCGGCATGGTCATGCCCTACAACGAGATACCCATGTCCTGCAAGGAAGCAGGCAAAGTCGTCATACCTTGCGATGTGCTCCGCCATACCGTGAACAAGCTGAACGATTCCCTTCGGCTCACCTTCGGGTACCCAATAGCACACATGAATGTGACCAAGGCCGGTGGCAGATTCAAGAAGCGTCTGAAGCTTTTCCATACGTTATCCCTCCCATTAAAATATATAATGATTTTATCATATGAGCGAAATTTGGCAACGATATACGCCATTTTTTCCAAATATCTAAAATAAAATTATTCTGTCACATATATTTTTTGTTTTTTCTTGTGATATCTCTTTACAAAGAGGATTTGCAGGAATAAACTATACATAGAAATATATGGAGGAGTTAGTATGATCGATTTAACCATTCATCAAGAGAGCCTCGACCGTGCGATCGAGAGAGCTCGTGAAAACGGCATTATAATACCTACATTCGCTCAGATGCGCAATCCTAATCTTGTGCCACCTCAGATAGTCGAAAGGCTCAAGAAAATCGGACTGTGGGATGTAGACCCGGCCAACCTTTTCAGGATCACATGGCATAATGAGCACAAGATGCAGGGCGGCACCTACGGCGACGTATCCTTCATCGAGCTTCCTTCCTCTCTTACCGGCGTAAAGGCTCGTATAATCGCCCTTGTAGGTAAGTGGTTCCCCACAGGCTGTCACAAGGTCGGTGCCTCTTTCGGCTGTCTCGTACCCAGACTCGTGACCGGTCAGTTTGACCCCACCTATCATAAGGCGGTTTGGCCCTCTACAGGCAACTACTGCAGGGGTGGCGCATATAACTCCAAGCTGCTTTCATGCGCAAGCATCGCAATACTTCCCGCTGAAATGAGCAAAGAACGTTTTGAGTGGCTCAGCCAGATTGCAGGCGAGGTCATTGCAACGCCCGGTTGCGAGAGCAACGTCAAGGAAATATTCGACAAGACATGGGAACTTAAGACGACCCGTAAAGATGTCATGATATTCAATCAGTTTGAGGAAATGGGCAATCATCTGTGGCATTACTATGTTACGGGCAAAGCGATCGAAGAAGCCTTCCGTTCGATAGCACGCAAGGGTGACCGTTTTGCAGGTGCATGCTTCACATCAGGTTCCGCCGGAACAATGGGTAGCGGCGACTACTTGAAGGAAGTATTCCCCAACAGCAAGCTCGCAGTAGGCGAAGCTCTCCAGTGCCCCACACTGCTCAATAACGGTTTTGGCGGACACAGAATCGAAGGTATAGGCGACAAGCATGTACCATGGGTACACAATGTAAAGAACACCGACATGGTAATCGCAATCGACGACGACGACAGCCAGAATCTGCTCAGACTGTTCAACTCCGAGGAAGGCAAGCGCTACCTCGTCGAAGAGGCCGGCGTAGCATCCGAAGTGGTCGAACAGCTCTCACTCATGGGAATCTCTGGCATCGCAAACCTGCTTTGCTGCATAAAGTTCGCCAAGTATTACGAGCTTACAGAGAACGACGTCGTAGCGACCGTATTCACAGACTCCGCTATCATGTACGAGTCAAGAATCAAGGAGCTTGACGAACAACAGGGCGTTTATTCGCCTATGACCGCCGCACGCGACTTCGGTATGCATCTGCGCGGAATAAGAACCGACAATATGCTCGAGCTGACATACGAAGCGAGAAAGAGAGTCCACAACCTCAAGTACTACACATGGGTCGAGCAGCAGGGCAGGAGCGTCGAAGAGCTAAATGCTCAGTGGTATGATCCGAACTATTGGAAGAACATCCATGAGCAGGTCACAGAGATCGACGCATTGATAGACGAGTTTAACCGCAGAGTAGGACTCATCGACAAGCTGTAAAGTTGACATAAGGGGCGCGCAAGCGTCCCTTTTTTAGCTTGTCCGTTACTCTACCCCTTCCCCTCGTGTACCGACTCTTAATTGCAAATTACACACTGGTTATTCAAAAGATTTTTGCCGTATTCGTGTCGACACATAAAAAGCGCTTGCAAGTACGCACTCATGCTGTTATAATATCAAGGCTTGAGTCATGCGTGCTGCACTCAGCGTATGCCGTGGGCTCACGGAACGTAGCCCTTAATTCTACTGAGTTTTCCGGGTATACTTAACTGGATATCATTGTTCTCACCATCAGTCCTCCCCGCTTATCGACGTGCCGATGTTGAGATGAATCCTGGAGAGATGTCAGAGTGGTCGATCGTGCAGCACTCGAAATGCTGTGTCCTTAACGGGACCCTGGGTTCGAATCCCAGTCTCTCCGCCAGAGAATAACCGTAACTTTAATGCCAGTTGCGGTTATTTTCTTTAGCACAAGGTGATGATCGTATAGCTTCGGATGAAACAACAGTAATACTTATACGATAACAACACTTTGTTCGAGTTAAGCGAGTTTAATAGCGAAACAGAGAATAGCACCATACGGCGTTGTCTTCTTATAGAAATGCAAAGTGATTGTCGTAATTAAAGAAATAAACGGTAAGCGGGATATTGAGTTCAGTTTAGTTTTGTCATGTTTCGGCGATTATTGCTATGTAATATAATGATTGTAACGAAGGTATGCTTGCAGATGATTATCTGATTTGCAACATATTGGAAATCAAACAGGGTAATTTGATAGTAATTGTTGCGAGTGATTTGAAATAAATTCCTTAGCTTGGGGTAGTATTTCAGAGCTCAACATGAACAAGACTCAGTTACACAGCACAACTTGACGGATGGAGTAGAATAATGAGAGAATCGAATCTCGATCGAGGCCGCAGTAACGGGTATAATAACGCTCGAGAGCTTATCTGTCGAAACAGGACTATTACCCGGACGATGGTACATCGGCAAAAGTCGGCGGAAGTCGTATTAGATAGGTTTTAACCCGGAGTTTTCAGAACATGCGCGGCTGACATACTGCTTTTGGTGCAGAGCGAATCACTACATAAAGAGGGTAATATGATACTTGAAACCGATAGGCTGTATATGCGCAAGCTGATACAAGCTGATTATGATGCTTTATGTCAGATTTTGCAGGACGATAAAGTAATGTACGCTTATGAAGGGGCATTCAGCAATTCGGAAGTGCAAGAATGGCTTGATCGACAGCTTATGCGCTACGAGAAATGGCCTTTTGGACTATGGGCTGTTATCCTAAAAGACAGGAATGAGCTAATCGGGCAATGCGGACTTACGATGCAACCGTGGAGAGGTTCAGAGGTCCTTGAAATAGGATATCTTTTCAATCATGCGTATTGGCATAAAGGATACGCGACTGAAGCGGCAAAGGCTTGTAAACAGTACGCTTTTGAAACGTTAAAAGCAACTGAAGTCTGTTCCATTATCAGGGATACGAATATCGCATCTCAAAATGTTGCAATCAGAAACGGGATGGCTATAAGGGATAGTTGGGTAAAGCATTACAGGGGTGTAGATATGCCGCATTATCGCTATGTAGTCGAGAATCAAACCGCAACGGCATCGAAGCCATGAGGTTCTCACCTCTTTCGGATAGCATAAAAGGGAGAAAAAGTTTACTATCTGAGAAATCCTGAGAGATAATTCGGATTTGTGTTGAGGGCGAAATGTCATCAGTGTACATATCAAAACTCGTGTAAGAAATCAGGATTCGGATGACATTATGCAAGAGAATTTTATAGCAAACCTGACATCAAAGAATGATACGTTTTCCTGTACTGTCGCAGGCAAAATCATATCGAAAAGTTGGGAAACGAATAAATGGTACGAATACTTTGATGATTTTGCCTGTTTGCTTGACCATCCAAAGTCATTGGCAAGAAGTCGAGCTTTGTACATACTTGCGGCAAATGCTCAGTGGGATAAGGAAAACCGTTTCGATGGCATCATAGCTGACTATCTCTCGCATGTAACCGATGAAAAACCGATTACAGCCAGACAATGCGTTAAAGCGCTCGCGCAAGTCGGTCTGGCGAAGTCTCAATACATTCCGCGAATTCTTTCGTACTTACAAAATGCTGATCTATCGAAATTCAAGGACAGCATGCGCCCGCTGATTGAAAAAGACATTGCAGAAACCGAAATGGTTTTGAAAAATCACGGTTCATAACCTGATTTCACATTGGCACAATGTGAAATTATAGATAAGTATTAGATAAAGCACGGGCGAAAAACTCAAATTCAAGGAGAGACACACAGAACTACCCATTCAAAAACATTTATCAGGACGGGACGACTCACCTTAAAGCCGTGTTCTCTTGCGGATAATGAACAATTGGTCGGCCTTCCTACGAATTCAGATATTACAAAGAGCCTTATGGTGCCCGGATTTGAATCACACGGCCAGGTTGCTATGTCGACTGAAAAGCTCATTCGGCTCAGCCAAACAGGTGACATGCGGCACTTAGAGTACGGAATCTATCTCAACAACTCTTTAATCGGGTTTTAAACGACTGCGGTATCGAAAAAGACTCGATTGAAAAAAGAACAGATAGAAAGGCACAAAGCATGAAATATAAAACAAGAAAAGTAACCATACAGTCCGATGGCGCGGAAATGAAGTTACTCATACTCAGCCCTTCCGATGCTGCCCAAAGTGGCAATCATCCAGGCGCTTTATGGATTCACGGCGGCGGTTATATAACGGGTATGTCCGAGATGATCTATATGTCGCGTGCAAAAATCTCGTTAAGAAATACTGTGCGGTCGTAGTTTCACCGTAGTATCGCCTTTCCGGAAGAGCTCCTTATCCCGCCGCTTTGATAGATTGTCATAATGCACTTTCGTATTTGAAGGAACATGTAAAAGAGCTCGGCGTGAGAGACGATCAAATTATTGTCGGTGGGGAAAGTGCCGGCGGTATGTTAACTGCTGCACTGTGTATGTATGAAAAAGACCGTGGCGGTGTGAAGATTGCATGTCAAATGCCCCTCTACACCATGATCGACAATGATGACACCGAGACTTCCCACGATAATCATTCCCTCGTCTGGAACACGAAACGAAACCACGTGGGATGGACGAAATACTTGAGCGGAATAAGCGGTCAGGAGGTTCCTTGTTACGCCGCACCGGCAAGAAGACAAGACTATACTCTCCCATCAGCGTGTACATTCGTCAACACAGCAGAGCCGTTTTATGCCGAAACACTTACTTACATAGATAATCTCCGCAAAGCCGGTGTGGAGGCAAGCGTCGATGTTTACCCGAAATTATTCCATGCTTTTGATATGCTTCTGCCTTTTCTAAAGGTCAGAAAGCATGCCGCGGCGCAGTTTGAAAAGTTGTTTAAGTATGCGATTAAACGTTATTTTGCCCCACAGGAAGGAAGTGCGGAAAGTAATGTGCGCATATGTGACTGCGATAGACACGGGCAAAAAGATTGACAATTAGAGCGCAGGAGCAGTATTAATCACAATTGTCATCGGTATTCTTACCCCTACTCCACCGCCATGTGACATGCCTAAAAGTTATACCAACGGGTTGACCGACGGAGTTTTAAAAAATAATTTGTTTTAGTATTTTGTCGAATGAATGGTATAATGTATTGGGTTCGTGCAGCGGACAACAGAAGTCCGCGAGCCGGATAAAGTATTTGGAGGTGATTTTTATGGCATTTTGCGGAAAATGCGGAGCAAGAATTGAAGATGGAGCAAGGTTCTGTCCATCATGTGGCGCTGAAATTCCCGTATTTGAGAAGTCCACACAGCGGACTTCCGGTTCTGAACAGAATGATTTTGCGTCAAAGGTGCAGAATCTGAACAACACAGCCGATACAACGACAGCTTTCGACGCACAAGACATTCAGAACAACAAGGCAATGGCGATTTTGGCTTACCTCAGCATACTCGTGTTGATCCCATTGTTTGCGGCAAAGGAATCAAAGTTCGCACGTTTCCATACCAATCAGGGCTTGATTCTTGCAATTGCTGAGATCATATTCAGTATCGCTTACAGCATTATAAGTTCAATACTCTATGCTATTTCATGGAGACTCGGCTTTATTGCCACTATCATAAGCATTTGCAGTATTGTATTCTTGATTCTTGCTATCATCGGCATCGTTAACGCCGCCGACGGCAAGGCAAAAGAGCTGCCTATCATCGGTAAATACAAGATAATCCAGTAATAGTAGCTTGTAAATTCTAAAATAGCTAAAAGGCGGAGGTTCACATTCCTTACGGAATGCATGGCTTCTGCCTTTTTAAGTTTGACGGCTTTGGGTTGTGTTATAGCGGCTACAGCAGCTAGAGAGCGCAGGGCTCCCCATCATTTCGCTATCCCCCCAATTCTATAAAAGTTATTGACAAACGATAATTTACGGCATACAATATTATCGTAATTCGATAATCGAGGTGACAGGATGAAGCGAAAAACATTTTTTATACTACTGGGAATAGTGTTCGTGCTGCTTGCGGCTCTCGCGCTGTTTGTCGAAGGATTGCCTGAACTCTTCTCCTCTTATGTGGCATTTCCGTTTGAGCAGATTGGCGCAGGGCTTAGGGCGCTATCCCTGACAGGCAGTGTCGGAAATGGTGTTGCGTTGGCTATTTGCGTTGGGATATCTTTGATTCCTGTAATTCTTGCGCTATGCACTAGGCGTGAAAAGTCGTCCATCGGCGAAAGAATCGTGCTTTGCTGTACAGGTGTGGTTGCATTCATCGTTCTGTTATGCATGATCAACCCCACGGAGATTCTCTCCGCGTTTCCCGGTTTTACAATGGATTTGCTCCCGGTCGTAAAGGGATCCCTTGGCTATACGGTTTGGTCATTCGTCGTGCTCTGCCTCATGCTCAAATTGCTGAAGCTCTTTAGAGACAGCGACACACACAAACTGCTCAGATATTTACGCATAGCGCTTTACGCCTTATGCCTGCTGTTTGACGCAGTCATTGCGCTGTCCTGCGTACCGATACTCGTAAATGGGATTTCAGACGCATACAGGTGCATGGACGGGTTGATGGCTGTGCTACGCTTTGTCGCTTCCTCGCTCCCCTATATACTGGACATTATCATTACGCTCTCTGCAATCACGCTTCTCGAGACATTTATGTCGGATGATAAGACCGATACGGTACAGCGTGCAGATGCGCTCTCCCGCCGCTGCTGTCTTGCATTGGGTATCACTGCGGTGTCGACCGTCATACTGAATGTAGTGCAGTTATTGCTCTCAAATTGGCTTTCAAATATCTCCGTCAGTGTGGATATTCCGTTTATCAGTCTTGCATTTGTGCTTCTTATTCTGCTTCTGTCGCGACTTATTGCGGAAAACCGAAGACTGCGGGACGACAACGATCTCTTTATATAAGGAGCTAATATGGCAATACAAGTGCATTTGGAGGAAGTTCTTAAAGTCCGCGGTCTCACCTCCAAAGAATTATGTGCAAAGGTGGGCATCACGGAAGCGAATCTGTCCATTTTACGAAGCGGCAAGGCAAAGGGCGTGCGCTTCGGGACGATAAACAGGATATGTTATTTCCTTGAATGTGATGTGGGCGATATACTGAAATTTGATGGAAATCTGGAGGATAAGGATGAAGGCTAAAATAACTCTTATTGTACTCACTTGCGCACTGTTGCTGTCATTTGTTCTTGGGGCAACGGGAACAATAACGCTGGCAAAAGACGACGTTGCAACCCCCAGCAAAGACCGACTTATAGGTGTTTTCATAACCATGGAGCCACTTGAACTGTTTGATCGTGAGAGCTATATCAATGACAACGTAGGAGAACTCCTCTCCGGCGGAAACATAAGCGAGACAGACAGTTCTGACTGTCAGAAAAAGTTTTACGCCTCGCTTGTTGAACGCTCATACACCAATCCGGATACGGGCGAGACATCAACAACAAAGGAATATGTCTTTGACGGTGTAGACGGCTTTAGCTATTTCCGCGCAAATTACACGGACAGCAGCAGTACTTATTCACTCTCAAGCAGTAACGGCGCTATCTCCGATGAAAATGTTGCAGTTAATTCCACCGATGTCGGCGAAAGCATTTCACTGGAAGGTACGATATACGTCTCCACATCTGCCGGACACATTACCTTCTATTTCAACCCCATATATCAGACCGCTTCAGGCGAGGTATATGCTGTGTCGGGGCAAGGAATGAGCTTCGGCGAGTACATGGCGGGAGCGTCAGGCAGTCAAGCCATTAGCGAGGAGCAGACGGTTGTAAATGACGGAAAAAGCGAAACCATCAGCACAGACGTCAAAGTGAACTTCGTGTTCATGGACATCCCGACGAGCGTAAGCGTAATCCAACTCGATAGAGATAACAACATCGCTTCTGCGCAGGAATATGCCCCGGGAAATCTACCGCCAAGCATCACCGTTGAGAGCAACACAGAATACATAATTGTCGAAACCCGCACGAGTGCCACAGACGGAACGGAAACGGTTACAAGAGAGCTCTTCCAATCGGACGATAACACTCTGTTCGCATTCTCTTGCCGCGATGACGGAATATGTTTCAAGCAATATTGCGACATAACTTGGAATGATTGATTAGTTAATCTCAATATCGGATAACGTATAGCCGTCGGTGTGAGTTATCCCGCATCGGCGGTTTTCTATGCCCCATGCCCACCGTTTCAATAGGACAATAACACCCGTACTGCCATAAACGATCAACAATCTTTAGTGTAATGATTGCGTATTTAATTAACGGCAAATGAAATGGCTAATCGAGTCCACTTACGTAGCCGAACAAATCCTCGTCTTAAATTGACAATATGTTATAGCTGTGGTAAATTAGTTATACGAACATTTATTCGTATGATAGAGCATAAAGCTTTGAGATTTGGCTCAAAATAGGGGTTCACAGCTCGAATACTGTCGCTGAGTTTGCGAAAGGAGACATTGAATTGGAAAACAAGACCTATATTGCAATCGATCTCAAGTCCTTCTATGCATCCGTAGAATGTGTCGATCGCGGACTTGATCCTCTCGACACTAATCTCGTAGTAGCTGATATGGGACGAACCGAGAAGACGATTTGTCTTGCCGTGTCTCCATCGCTTAAATCGTACGGCATACCCGGTCGTGCGAGGCTTTTTGAGGTCGTCGAAAATGTTAAACTGGTTAACGCTCAGAGGCGTCAAAAGGCCCGCGGCAGAAAGCTTTCAGGTGAGTCCGTGCTGTACAGTGAACTGCAACGCGACCCTACACTTGCGGTTTCGTATTTGGTCGCACCCCCGCAAATGGCTCGCTACATGAAGGTCAGCACTCAAATTTACAATATCTACCTTAAATACATAGCCCCCGAGGACATACACGTTTACTCAATAGACGAGGTTTTTATCGATGCGACAAATTATCTCGCTACATATGGGCTAACCGGCAGAGAACTCGCCATGAGAATGATACTCGACGTGCTCAATACAACTGGTATTACGGCAACGGCAGGCATAGGCACTAATCTGTATCTGTGCAAGATTGCCATGGACATACAGGCAAAGCATATCAAGCCCGACAAAAACGGCGTGCGCATAGCAGAGCTCGATGAGATGAGCTACCGCAGGCTGCTTTGGGAGCACAGACCGCTCACGGACTTTTGGCGTGTGGGCAAAGGATACGCAAAGAAGCTCGAAGCGCACGGACTATACACGATGGGAGATATTGCCCGCTGTTCTATCGGCAAGCCCACAAGCCTACACAACGAGAACCTGCTCTATAAGCTATTCGGGATAAATGCCGAACTGTTGATAGACCACGCATGGGGCTGGGAGCCCTGCACGATTGCAGACGTAAAGGCATATAAGCCCGAGGCAAACAGCATAAGCTCGGGTCAAGTGCTCGCACGTCCATACGACTGCAAAAAGGCCAAGCTTATAATCAGAGAAATGACGGAGCTTTTGGCTCTCGATTTGGTCGACAAGGGGCTCGTTACAGACCAGTTGACGCTCAATATCGGTTACGATATCGAGAATCTGACTGATGTCGACAGAGTTGTAGCCTATAAGGGCGAGATAACTACCGACCATTATGGCAGGAAAGTGCCCAAAGCTGCGCACGGGTCTATAAATATCGGAAGGTCTACCTCATCAACCCGACTAATAATGGATGCGATGCTTGAGTTATATGACAGAATAGTGGATAAAAACCTTCTTGTGAGGCGCATGTCTGTTGTCGCAAATCACGTCGTCGATGAGCTTTCCGCAAATAGCTCGAAAAAGTCTGAGCAATTAAGTCTCTTTACCGATTACACCGCAGAGGAAGAAGCCCGTGTCGCTGAGGAAGCATCGCTTGCGCGTGAGAAAAAAATGCAAAAGGCCGTGCTCGAAATTAAAAAACGATACGGTAAGAATGCTATACTCAAGGGCAATAGCTTCGAAGAAGGTGCAACCGCAATCGAGAGGAATGGTCAAATAGGAGGACACAAGGCATGAGCGGCAAGTATGACGACATAATAAACCTTCCCCACCATGTTTCAAAAAGCCGTCCTCAAATGTCCATTGCCAGCCGTGCCGCCCAATTCTCACCTTTTGCCGCGCTGACAGGGTACGAGGACGCAGTTGTCGAAACCGCACGACTTACCGACAGCAAAATTGAGCTCGACGAGACGATGATATGCGTGATTAACGATAGGCTCAATGTAATAAAGGCGTGTATCGGGGACGGCAGTCAGGTGTCTATCACGCACTTTGTAAAGGACAAGCGAAAGTCCGGCGGCCAGTATGTAACTACGAATAGCCACGTCAGAAAAATCGATGAGTACAGTCGCATCGTACTTATGTGGGACGGTACAAGAATAAATATAGCTGATATCTACTCAATCGAAGGGGATATGTTTGAGTTTTAGAGGTGCATGATACCACATATGTGTGTAGCATACACGATCACATGGCTTTCTATGTGCTGACCGTAGGCTTGAACACCGAAACTGTGGGATGGTATGATAAAAGAAGGCTAAACACAGGGGAGCAGCACGAGAATTGCACTATGCGCAATGTGGGGTTTATAAACAACGACGTTTCTTATAACCTAGAGCAATATGATGTTCTCACAGACGTTTTTGAGTAGGCCTGCAACTGCGTATAAAATTCTTAGCAATCAAGAAGTGTGATAGAATTTGGTATGCAAAAAACCACCGTTGATGGTCGGTGGTTTTATTCTTTTGTCCAATCTGTCTTTCTCGCCCTAACTTGAACCCCGGTATGGAGTGCTTTGGGTTTACTTTCCTGTCAGATTAAGCTCGACATAACCCTGCGGTGATTTACAAAGCGGACACATATCCCATGCTTGATTGAGAGTCGCCTCATGTCCGCAGACACTACACTTCCACTTAACCGGTGTATCACTCGTATAGAGAGTGTCCGAGCCGATTCTGCGATGAAGCTCCGTCAGAATCTTATCGTGACAGCTCTCAACCGCCGCAATGAGGTCATACAAGCAGGCAATTGCCTCAAATCCCTCTTCGCGAGCCGTCTGTGCAAACTGCGGATAGATGACCGTATGCTCGTCATGCTCATTCTCCGCCGCAAATTCAAAGTTCTTCACAAAGTCCCATTTCTCCTTGAATGGATAACCACTCGATACCTGCAGGTTATCCAATGTTTGCGTATCTGCAGACTGGATAAATGTATAGAACATCCTCGCGTGGTGCATTTCGTTTTTGCTCAGTTCCTGTATCTGCCGCTCTACCATAAAAAGGCTGCGGTCCTTTGCGCCGTATGCGAGGTACTTATACCGCATATGAGCCTGACACTCGCCGGCAAACGAATTAACCAAATTTTGAAATGTTTTGCTTTTAATCAGATCCATATTGTTACCTCCAATTGGTGATGCTCTTATTATTGGTAGGAAAAGTCATATTATTCGGTTTTCGTATGAATAAAAAGCTTTGATACATCAAAATATAACTACATAAACAAAAGGAGGTATATCTATGGAGAATTCCGGTGTCACCTGCAACGTTGTTGAATGTGCTTACAATGTGGGCAATAACAAATGCAAGCTTGCCACTATAGAGGTAACTCACGAGAAGACAAGCCCCGACGCTATGTCAACACCCCATTTCTGCAAGAGCTATCAGATGAAGTAATGGCTTAAGCGGCAATCAACTGATAGAGGGTGCGGTTTCTGCCGCACTCTTTTTTTGACTGAATGAAGAATGCCACATCATTAAACCGATGTTGACGCACACAGCGTGTGGGTGTACCCTGTTAAAAACGCATAATACAGAACGCGTTACCATTTAATTTGTGGAGGTATGACTATGAAGTCAAAGGTTCTGTTTACAAATGACATTTCACCCAATGGACTCATCCGCATATTCGAAGCGCTCAATATAAAGCTCCATCCGAATGTGGCAGTAAAGATTTCCACGGGTGAACCCGGTGGGCATAATTACCTTAAACCCGAGCTTATTGGTCCGCTGACATCAAAGCTCAACGGCACGATAGTTGAATGCAATACCGCCTACTCCGGCAAACGCAACACGCTCGAAGCGCATCTTCATGCTATACGCGACCACGGATTCACCGAGATCGCCCCATGTGACATATTGGACTCCGAGGGTGAGATATCTATTCCCGTGCATAGAGGTAAACACTTGAGTGAGAACTTCGTCGGCGCTCATATCACAGATTACAGCTCAATGCTAATGCTCTCGCACTTCAAAGGTCACGCAATGGGCGGCTTCGGCGGCGCGCTGAAGAATATGTCAATAGGTGTGGCTTCCTCCCACGGCAAAGCTCACATACACGGCGCAGGCAAGCCCGAGGATATATGGACGGCGGACCACGACTCGTTCCTTGAGAGTATGGCCGAGGCCTGTAGTGCGGTAATGGATTACTTTGGACGCAAGAACATAGTTTATATCAATGTAGCCAATAACCTCTCTGTCGATTGCGACTGCGATTCAAACCCTCATGCACCCGAAATGGCAGATATCGGAATATTTGCCTCGCTCGACCCCGTAGCGCTCGATCAAGCTTGTGTCGATGCGGTATATGCGTCTAAAGACCCCGGGAAGACCGCACTTATCGAGCGAATCGAATCAAGAAACGGCATGCACACGGTTGAAACTGCCGAAAAACTCATGCTCGGCTCACGGGAATATGAAATCGTATCTATAGATTAAAAACGAGCAATGAGAACCCCCGCCCTTAGTACTGCTATCGACGAGGCTATTTGTTTTATTCTACTTTATCGGCATTGTACCTATCGAGTTGCGCTTAATACTGAATCACATCTAAATCACGGATAACAGCCGCAATGCTCCCCACACGCCCGCTCCGAGCAAGCCCCAAAGTGTACTGTATGTAAGGCATATCTGTCCCATAATATTGTGCTTCATCTTGCTGTAATCCCAAACGGCCATGCCAAGGCAGATATTTAAAATATAGCCGAAAACGAACTCTACCGTGGTAATCAGTACCGACGACAGTAGGAACGCCGTCAGTATGTTTAGCTCAAATGTCTGGAAAAGCGTGTAAAGCAAAGTAACGCATATGCCGCCAGCAAGGCCCATAGTCCAATGTGTGTGACCCCTCCAGAGGAGCTCTAGTCCCATATAGCCGAATGAACCTATCAAAAACACTATCACTATCATACATCTATTATTCCGACGGCAACGTTGTTTATACGTCGCTTTGAGTTTGCTATATTCGAGTACTATACGGAGCAGATGTACTACAAAACAAGATGGAACAATCAGCAAATACTGCCAAAACTGTGGAAGAACACTGTTTTCGCAAATAATCCCGCGACATTTTAAGCAAAAGAAAAGGCAGGTCGCCCTACGCTTGCGGTACTTTGCTATTCTTACTGCGATGTGTTGTATAGTGAGAAGAACTGTCCCTTCCTATCCATGGGTTCAGCAAACGTTCCCGTCTCGCATATACGCCCATTCTTGACTACTACTATTTCGTCATACCTTGACAATATCTAGGGCTCAAGTCTGTGAGTTGCAGCGATTTTCGTCAACTCTGGTATGTCGAGTATCGAAGCGGTAACTGCCTTTGAAGTGGATGCATCGAGCACTGCCGTCGCTTCATCCATCAGCATCATCGGGGTTTTCTTGAGCAGGCATCTTGCGATTGAAATTCTCTGCTTCTCGCCGCCTGACAGTCCGCTGCCGCCTTCGCCCCACTGATATCATTATTATCGTTGAAGCTATAAATGGCCTCCCTTGTGGATATGTTATTACTGCTTCAACTAAAACACTATACACCGGTTATACCAAAACGCAAATGCTTTTTCTACCGCAAGTATAATTCTCTTTCAACTAGTATAGCTATGTCGCACATAAAAAGGCATGAACCTATATCATGCCTTCTATCTATCATTCAAACATGTACGTTTAAACCTCATAGCCCCAATACAAATACCCATAACGGAAGCGTTATACACGAAAACAACGTGCTCACAACGAGGCAGTTTGAGGCAAACTCGGCATCCATTTTGTACTTGACCGAGAGTATGGCGCTTACCGCACCCGCAGGTAATGCAGTCATCAACACTATAACGCCCCTTGCCGTTGCATCCATATGTATCGGTAGCGTTGCCGTATACATTATTAGTGGCATTACTACGAGCCTTAAAAGCGTAAAGTACAGGGTTTTATTGGTTATCATGTTTGCTATACTGCCGTCGCTAAGTATCATGCCGATAAGCATCATAGAGAGCGGAGTACAGCATGCACCTATCTTTGTTATTACCGTATTTATAGGTGCAGGAAGCGTAATCCCAAACACCATCATCAAAAACCCGATTATAACAGCAACGATGCACGGATGTGCGAAAGCCTTGAGCATACCTTTGATGCTCTTATCGGGTTTTGAATAGTAGCCTATACCAACAGTCCACATTACTATCCTTTGCGGAATCTGATGGACCGCTCCGAGCATGAGTCCCATAAGCCCGTATATACCCTCGCATATCGGTAGACCCATAAAACCTGCATTCGGGCACACTATTGCATACTTTGCGGACGGTTGCTGCTCCTTAGTGAACCACTTGAAAGCAAACAGGTTTATAACGACACACAACGCCTGATTAAACACCGATGCTGCAATCACAAGTAATATCATGTTGATGAGGTCGCTTGTCGGATCAAGCCTGAACGAAACCAATATGCTGCATGGAAGCAGTATGTTTATCACGAGGTTGGATAAGACGGTGTTTACGCCGCTTTCACCTACTGCCTTTATCTTAGCTATAACGAACCCAATGCCTAAATACAGAAAAAGCTGTAACAGCAGTTCTATAAGTTGCCATACGTTGTCGCCCATAAGGCCCCCCAACATTTGTTTTCCGACTAAATTTAAGAATAATCCCGCTACGATTCCGGGTCAAGCATGAATGTCAAAATTTGTCTAAACCGATTCTTGGGATTGGTATTTGGTAACAATCAAAAGTAGTTTACGATTACACGCTTGCCCATTTTTCTGAGGCACTCTGACAAATTCTCGACAAGCTTCATCTTTATACTGAAGTCTATCGGAAGATTGGGGTTCTGGTGGGCCGGATTTATCGCCCGTCCTACGAAGAAGTTGACGTCTGTGGCATCCTCAAAGAGCATACGCGAAATTATAGACGCGCCGTCCTGTTTGCGGCTCCACTCCTCATAGCGCGTGTTCTCCCCGACATAATCCTGTGCGTACTCTACCACACGGTTAATAGTCACAACGCCTTCCGTAACAAGGTCGACGCCATCTATGCTCGCTGTCGGAGGTATCTCCGGATCATGGTACAGAAGATTCATAGTCAACGGGCGCTTTAAGAAGTCCGCAACTATCTTTGAAGTCGTGCCACCCGACACTATATGTTTACCGTGCTTTGCAAAGAACAGCGATAGCATTTTACTGCAGTCATCGGGGTTTGACGGCGGCCCAAAAAGCAAGTTGACAGCCTCGCGTTCTCTTATGCGAATAGTACAAACGGTAGCATCATCCATGGGTTTATAGTCGTACAGCTTATTCGTTTCGTCGAGAAGTATGGCCGTAAGCGTCTTTGCGGTAAAGCCGACGCCATACAATGTCTCTATGAAGCTCACTATCTCCTCGCGCTTCCACCCGAAATTGTACTTGTTGCCAGCTCCTGCGTGCTCCACTCCGTCACTCATGGCGATGAAGACATCGTTCTCCTTAAGTTCCACATTTGAGAGGCTTATCTGCTTCCCGCAAATATCGACCGTTGATGAGGGTATCTCGTAATTCTCACCGTCCCGAAGCATGATAAGCTTTGGGTTTTCATACTGCATTATCTCGGCGCGCTCGTTGTTGATGATTTTTATTATAGTAAACGTCGAATAAGCAATTTTCCTTTCAGAGCACACCGGGAGCGCCTGTACAATGGACTCCACCGCACTTTCAAGCGGAAGATCCGCCGCTACCATGGTTGAGATCATCTTTGAGGTCAGTATGGACAGTATGTTTGCCTTTACCCCACTCCCCAGTCCATCCGCAAGCACGACCACACACGAACCCTCGTCGAGCTTATCCACTACCTCTACATGATCGCCACAGAGCTGTTCCCCGTAGTGTGTAAGGCTCATATAGCCTATATCAGTGCACAGGTTATTCTTCATCGCCCATAGACTCCTTAAGCTTTGTCAATGCAATTTTGGTCTCTGCGGCAGTCTCACCCAAAAGCGAAGCGATCTCCTGAACTATCCTCATCTGTTTATCGACTACCTTATCCGCAATCTCAATAGTCTGCTTGCTGAGAGCTTCTTTCTTTTGTCTCTCCCCCTCCACATCAGTTACATCCCTAAGTATGGCGATAATTATTCTTGACGCCTTGTCGTGTGCGAGCGTAAGCTCAATGTACTTTTTGTATTCCGGATAATAGTCGAGCTTATCCTTCACCGTCTTTCCGTCAAGAGCATTGAGGAAGGGCAACGGGTCGAAAAGCCTTACCACGGGCTCACCCAGTATGTCCGATACATACTTTATACCAAGCATCCGCAGTACGGAGTTATTTGCCTGCTGAACTTCGAGGTCTTCATTTACCACGAGTATCCCGTTCGGGGTGTTATTCAGTATCGTGTTTGTGAAGCTCTCGGATTTATCCATAAGGAACGGCAAACACATACTTATGTCCGCTTTACCCTGACATACCGCCCTCGCCTTCTCACGACATGTATTATAGCCGCATGTACCGCAATTAAGCTCCTGTTCGGGACCTGTCTTCCCCATCTTTCTAAGAATATCCGTAATCTCCTTTTCGGTTGGCTCCGTCTGGGCTCTTCCTGTAAAGTGGTAGTTTTTTCTGAGCACTGAGGTCTCGGTGTTCTCAACCTCAAAATCACTCCTGCCGGCATAGGTTACGGCTGACCTAAGATGCCTTATCGGAGAATTCTTGTATTTTCCCATAACAGGACCGCCTATACAGCTACCCTGGCAGGACGACATTTCAATAAAACACTTCGATATGTCGCCGCGTGAGATATCATCTAACGCATTCATGCAGTTTTCAATGCCGTCAACAGTCATATAGGTATAGCCGTTATCGGGAAGGTCCATTGTTTTGAGTATGCCTCCCACAGTCGGAAACAGTCTCGCCCTCGTCTTTTCAGCAGAATCCATACGAAGCTCCGGTACAATCCCCTTCCTCTCGAACATCTCCCCAAGCTCCGCAAACGTGAGCACGGCATCCGCGGGACCACTCATTGCCTCATCTTTCTTTGAAAGGCACGGCCCTATAAATACGACATTGGCGTCGGGATATCTTTTCTTTATGTTGAGTGCGTGCGCCGCCATAGGAGTTACAACGGGTGAAAGGCAGCCTAACAAATTCGGATAATACTTCTGTATAAGAAGGTTAACGGAGGGACAACACGAGGAAATAATAATGTTGCTTGTCGCCGCCCTAATCTGCTTCTCATACTCACGTTTTACGAGCGTTGCACCGATTGCCGTCTCCTCAGCAGCCGCAAAGCCGAGTTCAATGAGCGATTTGCTGAGCGCTTCAAAGCCTACGCCCTCAAAATATGCGACAAAAGACGGAGCGACGCTGGCGACTATCCTTTTGCCCGAATTTAACAGACAATTGACTTCCTCCGTAGAATCAGCTATCTCCTTGGCATTTTGCGGACATACGACAAAGCATTGTCCGCACAGTATGCAGTCGTCACCTATGATATGCGCTTGGTTTCCCGAAAACTTGATCGATTTTACCGGGCAGTGCCTTATGCATTTATAACAGTTTTTGCAATTTGATTTCTTAAGCCTTAAAATCTCCGACATAGTATCCACCACCAATCAAGCCGTCGCAAAATGCGACAATATCTGTTCTTCAAAAAAAGCATCTACAGTATCATGTGAAATGGAGTAGAGCTCTCCGTTCACCTTAACGCAAACACCCTTCATACATTGCCCGATGCAGAAAGAGCCCTCAAGTGCCACGTCATCCTTTAGATTATGGGCGTTCACAAGCTCCATAAGCCTTTCAACGACCTCACGCGAGCCTTTAACGTGACAGGAACTTCCCAAACAGATAGTTACGATCATATGCATCCTCCGTAAACCTTAAAACAATAAAAGGGCGTAAATGCGCCCTTACTTCTGCTCCGGGCCCTCTGTAAAGCAACCGGTAGTTTATCAATTGCCGTCCTATCTATGCGTCTGAGCATAACCAGGACTTCTAAAAGCTATCACCTATCATCAACACACTTTCAGCTTAAATTCATTGACACTGAAAGCATTTACATTTGTGTGTTTCAGATGCGCGACACTTAGTTTTCCGCGTACTTTTCGCTTATGTAACGGTCAATTGCCGCGGCGGCATTTTTGCCCGCGCCCATGGCGAGTATTACCGTAGCTGCCCCCGTAACGGCGTCGCCTCCCGCGTATACGCCCTCACGCGAAGTCTTGCCCGTTTCGTCATCCGCTACAATTCCTCCCCATCTCTGTGTTTCAAGTCCCTTTGTCGTAGACTTAATGAGAGGATTCGGCGATGTACCTATTGCCATTATGACACAGTCTGCATCGATTGTAAACTCACTTCCCTGCACGGCCTTTGGTGAGCGTCTACCCGATGCGTCGGGTTCACACAATTCCATAACCTGACAAGTTATGCCGTCAACCCAACCGTCTGCGTTGCCCTCGATACTCACGGGGTTAGTCAAAAGCTTGAATTCGATGCCTTCCTCCATGGCATGTTCTACCTCTTCTTTTCTCGCAGGCAGCTCTTCCATGGCACGGCGATACACTATAGTGACGTCTGCACCAAGGCGCTTTGCACATCTTGCTGCATCCATAGCGACATTTCCGCCTCCGACCACGACAACTTTTTTGCCGTGTTGTATGGGCGTTGTGCTGTCGGGCTTATATGCCTTCATAAGATTTACTCTCGTGAGGAATTCGTTGGCTGAGTATACGCCGTTCAAGCTCTCGCCGGGTATGTTCATAAATCTCGGCAGACCTGCACCCGAGCCGATAAACACCGCATCATAGCCGTACTCCTCCATAAGCTCATCTATGGATATCGTCTTTCCTATTACTACGTTTGTATCGATCTCAACGCCAAGTTCCTTGAGTGTATCTATCTCCTTCTGTACGATAGTCTTCGGGAGACGGAATTCGGGAATGCCGTATACCAGCACGCCGCCGGCAAGATGCAATGCTTCAAATACAGTTACATCATACCCCTTCTTTGCAAGGTCTCCGGCACACGCAAGACCTGAAGGTCCCGAACCGATAATTGCGACCTTGTGACCGTTTGATTCGGGCTTTACCACCGATGTAGTGCAATGGCTATTGTGGTAGTCCGCAACAAAGCGTTCAAGTCTACCTATACCTACAGGCTCTCCCTTTACGCCGCGCACGCACATCTTCTCACACTGCGTCTCCTGAGGACATACTCTGCCGCAAACAGCTGGTAAAGAGCTCGACTGCGATATTATGCGGTAGGCTTCCTCAAAATTGCCCTCAGCTACCTGTGCGATAAAATCGGATATGTGAATCTTAACGGGACAACCTGCTGTACAAGGCTTATGCTTGCAGTTGAGGCATCTCTTTGCTTCATCGATAGCCTGCTCCTCGGTGTAGCCCAATGCTACCTCGAGAAAGTTTGAATTTCTTACTTCCGGAGCCTGCGTAGGCATCTCGTTCTTCTTCAGTGACATATTCGGCATAATCACTTGTCCTCCATTTTGAGCAGATTGCATACGTGTTCATGCGCCTTGCGCTCGAAATCACGGTACATTGAACTGCGTTTCATTGCGGAATCGAAGTCAATAAGATGACCGTCAAATTCCGGACCGTCTACGCAAGCAAACTTTGTCTCTCCGCCTACTGTGAGTCTACAGCCGCCGCACATGCCGGTCCCGTCAATCATTATCGGATTCATACTGGCAACCGTGGGAATCGAATACTCACGGGTGAGCTGACACACGAACTTCATCATTATGAGAGGTCCTATGGTGATAACACGGTCGTACTTCTCACCGCCGTCAACGAGAGTCTTGAGTGCGTTTGTAACGAGACCCTTTTCGCCCCAGCTTCCGTCGTCGCTCATCCTTACGAGCCTGCTGCTTGCCTTTTCAAACTCGTGCTCGAGTATGACGAGATCTTTTGTCCTGAAACCGACTATCGAGTGAACCTCACAGCCCTGCTCAAACAACTTCTTTGCAACGGGATATGCTATGGCACAGCCCACGCCGCCGCCTACGACCGCCACCTTCTTCAGTCCTTCGGTTTCGGTAGCCTTGCCCAAAGGTCCTACGAAGTCGTGCAGGCACTCGCCTTCATTGAGGCTATCGAGCTGTTGTGTAGTCGCTCCGACAATCTGATAGATTATCGTGATCGAGCCTTCTTCTCTATCGTAATCCGCAATTGTAAGCGGTATTCTTTCTCCGTCGGCATTCACTCTGAGTATTATGAACTGTCCGGGCTCTGCCTTTTTTGCTACCAGAGGAGCGTTTATCTCCATCAGTGTCACTGTAGGATTAAGGCGCTGTTTTTTTAGTATTTCGTACATGGTTTGTATCTCCTTGCAGTACATCCTTCTCTTCCGTCACGGATAATGTTATGTCATAGAGTACCTTCGACTTTAATTTGGAAATCTACATTATCCGACCAAAGCTACAGTTCTCTATTATAAATAATACACTGAAACTTCCATGTCTTCAACATTATGGTACAACAATTTCCATGAAAACAGGCTACCAAATCATGGTAGCCTGTGCTGTGCTAATTCTATTAGAAGTCTACTTCTGCGTCATAGTAGCAGCACTTGAGCAGGGCTTCCATCTCTTCCTGGCTGGGCTGACGGGGATTTGAACCTGTGCAGGCATCCAAGATAGCATTCTTGGCAATCTCGGGCAGTCTCTCGAGGAATACATCCTCAGGTACGAAGCCATGCTCTGTGGGATAACTGTCTGCACCGTAGTTCTTTATGCAGTGCGGGATATTGAGCTCGTCATTCATCTTGCGCAGATACGAGATGAGCAACTGTACCTTCTCTGCAACACTGCTTCCGCCGAGGTTCATGGAGTCTGCAATAACGGCGTAACGCTTTGCAGCTTCTTCATTCTTCGCATTGAACGCTATTACCTTGGGCAGATACATTGCATTTGCGGCACCGTGTATGATATGTGCGCCATAGTCGGCAAATGCAGCGCCTGTCTTATGAGCCATTGAGTGTACGATACCAAGCAGAGCGTTGCTGAATGCCATACCCGCAAGGCACTGCGCGTTATGCATGCTGTCGCGCTTGCCCATGTCCCCGTTGTAGGAATCCACGAGGTCTTCCTGAATCATCTTAATAGCATGGAGCGCAAGCGGGTCTGTGAAATCGCAGTTGGCTGTCGAAACATACGCCTCGATTGCGTGCGTCATCGCGTCCATACCTGTGTGCGCAACGAGCTTCTTGGGCATTGTCTCTGCAAGGTCTGAATCGACGATTGCCACGTCGGGTGTTATCTCGAAGTCGGCTATCGGGTACTTGATGCCCTTTGAATAATCTGTAATGATTGAGAATGCGGTAACCTCCGTTGCCGTACCGGATGTCGAAGGTATTGCGCAAAAACGAGCCTTTGTACGGAGCTTCGGCAGACCGAATACCTTGCACATATCTTCAAATGTCGTCTCGGGATACTCGTACTTTATCCACATGGCCTTTGCGGCATCGATAGGTGAGCCACCTCCAATTGCAATGATCCAATCGGGCTGGAACTTTATCATGGCTTCTGCGCCCCTCATAACGGTTTCTACGGAGGGATCCGGCTCGATACCGTCGAATACAGAAACCTCCATGCCCGCTTCCTTAAGATTATTAATAACCTTATCGAGGAAGCCAAACTTCTTCATGCTACCGCCGCCAACACAGACGATAGCTCTCTTGCCGTCGAATGTCTTAAGTGCGTCTATGGCACCTTTTCCGTGATACAGGTCTCTCGGTAATGTGAATCTTGCCATTGTATTATCCTCCAATCATTTTTCAATGGGTTGTTCTCTTTGATGGCTAAATTCTATAACAGTTGATGGAATATGTGAAATATAAAAAGCGCATATCAGTAGTACTATATCGATATGTGGCTATAAGATTGCCATTTTTCCAGTTGTTATCAGTAAATTATCGGTGTTTTTTCGCCTGCGTTATGCCAAAATCTACTTGCTCAACAGTTAATATACGGCTGTTTTTCCTGTTTCTGCCGCCACTTTCGTCAAAATTGTCAAATGTAGACACAATACTATGTTAAGCCTATATAGATAATGGAATATCCATATTCCGATATCGATATCGTTTTGTTGAAAAAAGCTTAATTTTTAGCCAGACAATGCTTCTATCACCCATGAATCCCCAACATAAGGCAGAAAAAGCTCCCATTACTATGATGAAGGTGCATATGTGGTCTTGCCTGCTCATCTGTATGTACAGAACGAAACCTCGTTTTTCGAGCTGTAGAGTTTATCGATAAAACGCTTGTCAATGTCGGTAAATGCATATCCCTTTTGATATATCAACACGTCCTTATACTTATTTCCCTGGAACGGGCATTTTCTTTGTACGAGATTGTACCTTTGCACGATATCATTCGGTACCGGTGATACCCACATAAATGTCTCGGGGATATTGCACAGGAGCTCGAACTGGTTTCCCCTCTCGTACAGATCTATCCTGCGCTTTGTCGATGCTTCACTATAACCCACATTTTCGGACATTAAATAAGGTATGACATTATCCCCGTGAGCTATCTCGATATAGGGCTTTAGGTCGTTGACCGTTATCGTCTCGGCCTCGGCAAGAGGATTGTTCTTAGACATTATTACGAGGTGCTCGAACTCCCATATCGGCTCGTAGCACAGCTTCTTCTCCGAAAGAAAATCCTTGAAATACTGCTCATACGTCATCTGATAGCGAATTATTCCGAGGTTGAACCTGCCATCGACGACATTTGCTACGGACTGTATTGAATTTGTCTCCATGACATTTACATGTATACCTTTTTCCTTGTCGAGCTTTGAAACCAGGCGCGTAATTGCCTGAGAAATATAGCTCACCCTCGGAAAGCTCAGGCTGAATCGCTGAGTTAGGTCGCTGCCTTTATCCGCTATGCTCTCCATCTGTTCGAGCTGCTGCACTATATTCCTCGCGTGCTGGAGAAACTGAGTTCCCTGCGCAGTAGGTATTACGCCCTTTGGCGTCCTCTCGAATATCGCATACCCCAACGTATCCTCAAGTTCTTTTATCGCCTTGCTGAGGTTTGGCTGAGCCATAAAGAGATTTTCCGCCGCCTGTGTTATCGAACGCGACCTCTCCACCTCAATAGCATACTTAAAATACAGAGTGTTCATATCAGACCCTTATCCCTTCATTTGTTCCCTCAGATGACGTGACAGCAAAGCAAGCGAGGCCGCCATGTTTTCGTTTTGTACCAGTATGTTGTCCGGCACGGATAAATGCAGAGGTGCGAAATTCCATATAGCCTTTACACCACCGGCCACCAACTGGTCGCACACCGTCTGTGCGCACAGTGCAGGTACTGTTATTATGCCTATATGCACATTCATACGGCGGCACATATCGCTTATGCGGCTCGCGTGGATTATTTTCTTTCCGCTGACTTCCGAACCCACCAGATTCTCGTCAGTATCAAATGCTGCCACTATCTTAAGACCGTACACCTCAAAACCACTGTAGGCCATAAGTGCCCTGCCCAGCGACCCAACGCCTACGAGCACAGCCTCATCGGTATTATTATAACCGAGCACTTCCTCGATATCCTTTATGAGATTTCTCAGCTCGAAGCCCTGCTTTGGCTTGCCCTGTGACGAGCTAACCGAAGCAAAGTCCTTTCTGACCTGTATCTCGCTGAAATTGAAATGAGCGGCAACATTCGGTGCAGAAACGGTCGCAACGCCCTCGTTCAGCAAGCTCTTAAGATACTCTAAGTAGTACGGCATCCTCTTGAAAGCCTGAACAGATATGGCATGACGCCTTACTTCTCCATCCATATTCGCATCTCCTCTCGATATTGTCCTTTCGATATTATAGTATCGATTTTTATAAAGTCAATAGCAAACTTAAATGTCCTGTCATTGTCGTATGCCGACTTTGGGTGTATAATCCTCGGTAAGCAGTCGGAGGTGTATTATAATGCTGATAGAGTTTTCAAAGATAGACGAAGTAAGAAACAATAAGTTTAAGGGCGGCAACGGCGACACGATCATGCGTTTGTTTTGCGACGGCTTGAACAAGGTTATGATGGGCCTGCTTCAACCCGGTTGCTCGATAGGTATGCATACGCACGAAATCGACAGCGAGGTAATATACATTCTCAGCGGCAAAGGCATCGTGCTGTACGACGAAACCTCAGAGACACTCGCCGAAGGCTCCTGCCATTACTGCCCCAAGGGACATTCGCACAGCCTCGTGAACAACTCCGACGGCGATTTGCGTTATCTCGCGGTAATTCCCAGGCAATGATCGCGTTCAACGAAGTGCATCGAACTGCTCAGACAGCAGCTTTTTATGTTGCTCGCGGCTCTCACTCATAAGCTCAAATGTCAAATACTGCGGAGCAATGCGTTCGACTAACGCCTTAACGCCTGCACAGGTAAAAGGCTCGTGTCTATCTATCGCAAATGCATTGAGATACATCTGCATAGTCCTCTCCTCGTACGTTGGCTTAAGCTCTGTAGCACTTCCGTAGAGCTTCCTCATGTACGCTCCGGTGGCGGATTGATGCAAATGCACGCCTCTGATGTGTTTTGTCAGCTCTCCATGGATATCGAGCATCTCATTGATCAACTTCACCCCCTGTTCCTGCGTATCGATGGAAATGTCGGTATGCATGAGGTGTCCCGTGTCGAGCATTATACCCTTGTTTTCATACTCGATTGAGTTGAGCAGGCGCTCCGTGATAACGGGTGCTCTCATGGTCAGCCCGGGCATCCATAGGTTTTCGAGCAATAATGCGGCAGAACCCTTATAATTCGAAAACAGCTCATTTAACAGTTCTGCGGCACAGTCTGCAACCTGCTCGTCTGTATAGGAGTATTCACCTGTGAAGCCCTCCTCTATTGTTTCGTTTGCCACATGGAAGACAAGATACTCGGCATTGTAGCGCTCTGCGGCTTCGAGGTCACATTTGAACTGCCGTATAAGTGCGTTTTTGTCGCTTCCGCCATAAAACTTCTCCCAATTAGGGCGGTTGTCGAACTCGCGTACAAGCGCATCTGTATTGCCAAGATAGAAATCCATCCAATTGGCAAACGCCCTCATATGTATGCCTATCACCCTGTTTGTCGGGATGCGGCTCTCGTCGAATTGCCATTGACATGACAACTCTATGCCGTCTATACCGAATTCGTCCAGAAATGCATTCAGCTCGCCTGCCGTCTCATATCGGTCGATATCGCATGAGCAGGTCGAAAAATTAATCGTCGTTTTCATGTCAACTGCCCTTTATGACCGTAGGTATGCCACAGATAAGCCTGATTACTTTAGTAGCTTTCTTAGCCAACAATACGCATAGCCTTCCCGTAGCCTCGCGTGCCATTCTGTCGTTTTTTATCACGGGTATTACTCCGCTCCCGACCTCATTGCAAATGACGAGTTCCTTGTTTTCGAGCAGAGGCAATAGCTCAGAGGCGTTTCTCGGGTCTTTTGCGATTATGTCCTGCAGGTTATACACAACAGGTCTATCATCTATCACTCCGTCGGCTACCATGTCGGGAGTGTAGCCAAGACTAAGCACATAATCGAGTTTTCCCGAGGACTGTCCGCCGATAATCAAAACCATATGGCTCTCACCTTCCATGTAATGCATATTATCGTAACCGCGGCTATCTCAAGCAGTTGTATCAAAAAGCCCGCCAAATCGCCCGAGATACCTCCGAATTCTTTCCGAGCTATGTGAACCGTGTATGTGACTGCTATTGCCGCACTTATGAGTACGAACGCTCCGGTAAGTCCGTCGAGTAACACTATCGCCGCGGCGGCAATCCCGATTATGAACCAGAGTATCAATTTCGATGCACCCGAGGCGGCATCGTGAAACGTGCTGCCAAGTCCTTGTCTCTCTTTAGGAGTCATAATAGCACAAACTAACCCTGCAAGCGCACGACTGATAACATGGATGATTCCGAGCGTGTATACCGTTTCAAACGTCATGGGAAGCTCAGTGGCGAGCGTGAAGTACAGGAGGAAATAGACACACGCACCTATTACCGCAAATGCTCCCGTGTGAGGGTCTTTCAGTATTGCCCTCTTCTTCTCGGTATCTGCATGGCTTGAAAGCGCATCAATCGTGTCGCAAAAGCCGTCCATATGTATCGCCCCGCTTATAGCTATGGGAATCGCCGTAATCCCCGCCGCAAACAGAATAGAGCCAAATCCAAGCAGCTTATTAATCAACAGCCACCCGTAAAGTACCGCACCTATCACTGCACCGACAAGAGGCATGAATGCGAGTGCGAACTTCATATTCTGTTTGTCCCACTCAACACGAGGCATCGGCATTATCGAAAACATCGAAAACGCTATAACTATTGATTTGATTACAGACATGGCAATTCCCCCTTTAACACTATAGGTATACCGCACACCATCTCTATAACGCAATCAAAATCCGCGGCGAGTTTTCGGTTTATTCGCCCGAGCACCTCTATGTACCGTCGAGTTTCGGGTTCATACGCCCCGTTGTCGCTCCCCACATCGTTTGTGACGACAATGGTGTTATTGCATTGATTCGCAAGTGCATTCACTCCCGCTATTACCGCCTCATACGGGTCGGTTATCGCACCCGTGCTGTCAAACATCTCGTTTGCCGTAAGATTACATATGCATTCCAAAAGCACTGTTCCCTTTTTGGGCAAAACAATTCCGGCCATATCAGTGTAGCGCTCTATCGTCTCAAAGCCCTTGCCGCTCCGCATTTCCCTGTGGCGAGCTATTTTGGCGTAAGCTTCATCGTCATAGGGTTTCATCGCCGCAATGTAGTAAAGCTCCGAATCAAGCCGAGTTGCCAGAGTCTCCGCATATGTGCTTTTCCCGCAGGCAGAGCCCCCGGTCAACAATATCCTCATCAGTTCTCCTCTTTGTCCGGGTCGAATGCCTCAAGACCTATATCGTCATATGTGGACATATTGTTGTATACCGCAAGTGCCATGTCGAGTACGGGCAGCATACAAACGGCACCCGTACCCTCACCGAGTCTCATCTCGCAGTTAAGAAACGCCTCAGTACCGAGCTCCTTGAGTATATCGCATGCAGCAGGCTCTACAGATTCGTGACTTGCAAGCATTGCACACACCGAATTCGGGCAAAGTCTGTATGCGACAAGTGCCGCTACCGAGCTGATAATGCCGTCGATGATAATCGGTATCCTGTTGATCGCACAGCCTATATACAATCCTACCATGCCTGCGATATCGAAGCCGCCGAGTTTGCACAGCACGTCAAACGCGTCTGTGGGATCCGGCTTGTTGACCTCTATGGCGCGCTCTATGACACGTATCTTATTCATAAGCATATCGTCGGAAATGCCCGCGCCTCTTCCCGTAACTTCCTTTACACTTCTGCCTAAGAGCACTGCGGCTATAGCACTCGACGTAGTGGTATTCCCTATGCCCATTTCGCCCGTTATTACTATCTTATAGCCCGCCGCCTTGTAGCGGTCTGCCAAATCGATACCCGTCATTATTGCGGCTTCGCCCTCTTCCCTTGTCATGGCACTGCCTACAGCAATGTTTTTTGTGCCGTTTGCCACATGGCGATCTTCTACACCTTCTACGCGCCTTACCATACCAATATCTATCGGGAATACATCCGCATTTGCGTACTGCGCCATCTTGCATACGCACGAATTACCGGCCAGTATGAATTCTGCCATAACTGCAGTTATATCCTGCGGAGTACTCGCAACACCCTCGGCAAGTACGCCGTTATCCGCGCACATGACTGCGACGACCCTCTTATCTATGTCTATCCGCGCACTTCCTGTAAGCGCCGCAATAGACGATACCGCGCTTTCAAGCCTTCCCAGGCTTCCGACCGGCTTGGCTATACTGTCCCATCTGCGCCCCGCTTCGCGAGCGGAACTTTCATCGATGGGAGCTATTGATTGATTTAACTTCAAAAAATCCATATTTACCTCCAAAGCTCAAGCAGTTGTCTCATATAGGCGTACACGTCCATCGAATATACCGTCTCGAGATTCTCTGCAGTTAGTACGTTATTGATCTCTCCATGGGAAACGATTCTCCCTTTATCCATAAGCAGTGCGTGCGTACCGTAAGCCCTGGCGAGCGACAGTTCATGCACCACCGATATGACAGCTCTGCCCTCTTGGCACAGCCATTCTTTGATGATTCCGAATATCTGTTTTTGGTATATCAGGTCGAGATGATTCGCGGGCTCATCGAGTATAAGCAGTTTCGGATCCTGTGCAAACACCTGCGCAAGAAATACGCGCTGTAATTCCCCCCCCGAAAGCGCGAGGACCGACTTGTTTGCATATTCCGCCATGCCCGTCTGCTCAAGTGCCCTTTGTACGGCTTCCTCGTCCGCCTTTGTAAATCCCGACATCGCCTCTCTGTAGGCATATCTGCCGAGCATCGTTATTTCCTTAACGGTGAATGAATAGCCTACTGAATGGTTTTGCGTAAGTATTGCGATGTGCCTCGCTATGAGTTTAGAGCGCATACGCGACAAATCCGTGCCATTGAAACGTATCTGTCCCCCATAGGGCACACCTTGAGATACGGCGGATACAATCGTAGACTTTCCCGCTCCGTTCGGCCCCGCGACCATGAGCCATTGTCCCTCGTCTACGTCAAATGATATGGCGTCGAGTGCCGTAAAGCTTCCGTATTTTACTGTCAAATCTTCAACACTCAGCACACCTTTTTACTCCTATAGAATATGATTACAAATACGACCGCACCTATGAGCGACGTTACAACGCCTATGGGAAGTTCTACGGGTTTCAGTACTACCCTTGCCACAAGGTCCGCAAGCATGAGGAAAACAGCACCGGCAAACACCGATGCAGGCAATAGTCGTCTGTGATTCGGCCCTGCGATAAGCCTCACCATATGAGGCGTCACCAGTCCCACAAAGCCTATTGTTCCACCCACTGATACGCATACACCGATGAGTACGGACACGCATATCATGACTATAAGCTTCACTCGCTTAACATTGACGCCTACGTTTCTTGCGTTGTCCTCACCTATTGCAAGTGCATTGAGCTCATTACCCAATGTCATGAGTATGCCGCCAAAAACGATTGTCGTTACAAGCAAAAGCAGAGCATCCGCATATGTACTTCCCTGTAAGCTGCCCATAGTCCAGAACATTATCGCCTTTACCTTGTCCGATGCAAATGTGACAATAAGGCTCACTATGCTCGATACAAACATTGAGAAAATGACACCTATGAGTATTATTGTGCCCGTAGAAAGCGAATAATCGAGTTTATAAGAGAGCACGAGTATTATAACCAGAGATGCAAATGCAAACAAAACTGCAAGTATCGTGCTCCCTGCAAAGGGAAGTGACGGGATTATTATTCCGAATGCAATTGCAATTATCGCTCCGAGCGATGCTCCCGAGGATACGCCCAATGTCGAGCCGTCCGCAAGCGGATTCTTCAAAAGTCCCTGCATCACCGCACCCGACAGCGAAAGCGCCGCACCCGTAAATGCTACGCAAAGCACTCGTGGAAGCCTTACAGACCATATTATCGCAGTCGTCGTAATCGAATCCGGTATGGAGAGTCCCCAAACGGAATTCCATATGACCGTAAGCGTATCGCTGAGCGCAACATCGACGCTTCCCACGCATATGCAAATAAGCATAACGGCTAACAACACCGCTGAATAAGCGACATATTCGTATATGTGCATTCCATTTTGGACTTTCTTCATGTTATATTACCCACAGGGGAGCACAGTTGTACTAGTACCCCCCCACCATTTAATTATCAGTTTTCGCTGTCTTTGCCGTAGATGACTTCATACAGTGCCCTTGCTCCGTCAAGAAGTCTCGGCCCGGGGCGGCTGAGCTCGTCGTTCTGAAGGTTCAATACCGCATTGTTCATAACGGCTGTTATATCCTCCCAGCCCTTTCTGGAGAGTATCTCCTCTACGGGAGTGGGACCTTCACCAAAGTACATCGATATGGTCACGATATAGTCGGGATTCCTCTCTATCACCTGCTCTTCCGATATCTGTGCCCAACCATCGACATCGTCGAAGCAGTTCTTTACACCAAGCATCTGTGCGAGCTCGTCCATGAACGTATTCTTGCCTGCCGTCCAAAGTCCGTACTGGAGGGGCGATACCTCAAAGTAAACGGTGGCGTCCTTGCCTTCGGCATCGGCAGCGAGCTGGGCAAATCCGTCCTTCATGCGCTTTACCAGTGCATCTGCTTCATGGGTCTTACCCATTACTGCGCCTATCAGATTTATGCAGGTGTACACGCCCTTGATATCGTCTGCATTGCTCACTACGACATTGATACCGGCGTCTTCGAGTTGATTTACCTGATCCTTCGACTGATCCATCGAGCTCATAATGACTACATCGGGATTAAGCGCTATTATCTGCTCCACATTCGTCTCGTAGCCCGATTGAACTGCTACGACGTCTAGCACCTCCTGCGGGTAGTTGCAGTATTCGCCCCTGCCTACAAGCGCGTCACCTGCGCCGAGCGCATAGATTATCTCGCAATCCGCGGCGGTAAGCGCGACGACCTTTGATGCGGGCGCATCGAGCTTTATCTCCCTGCCCATCATGTCGGTCACGTTTATGCTCGTATCAACCGGCTCGTCTGTGGGTGCAAGCGTGGGTATGTTGGGAGTAGGCGTAGTGTCGGGCACGTTAGGCGTACAACCGAGCAGTATCGCCATTATAAGCAGGCACACCGACAATGTTGAAAGAATTCTGCGTTTCATTTTTGTTTTGCTCCTTTTTTGTATTTGTTAACCGAATCAAATAACCTGACAAGGAGCAAAAAAGCTGCTCCCTTTGAAATTGAGAAGCAGCTTGCAGATATAATCAAAACGGTGCTTGCCGTAGCACTCAATCCCAGAAGTTATCTGCGAATACAGGTCTCCCGGCTCAGCATCAACCTACTCGGGCACCTTCCCGCTTTTTGCAGTGGTAATCGCCCTTTCGTCCGCATCACGGTTACTGGGATAGCTCGGGATTTACACCCGATTCCCTCGTCACATGACGGTGCTCACGCACATAAACGCAGTCTATTCAGTTACAATTCAATTCTACATATGCACGCACTCTATGTCAACACAAGTGCTAAATATATCAATTCTTTGGGTAAGATTTTATGGCGTCTATGCCTACCTCCTTAAGTGCCCTGTAGAGTTTGGGTAAGGGAAGCCCTATTACCGTGAAGTAACATCCGTCTACGTTATCTACCAGCACACTTCCAGGCCCTTGAATGCCGTATGCGCCCGCCTTATCCATGGGTTCACCCGTATTTACGTAATCTCTTATCTCTTCTTCTGTGAGCTTGTGAAACGTGACTTCGGTACAGTCGTAAAACACGTTCTCAATCTCATCAGTCAGAACGCATACCCCCGTGTATACCGTATGAGTCCTTCCCGAAAGCTTTGATATCACTTCAAATGCGTTTTCCTTCGATGTGGGCTTGCCTATTATCTCGCTGTCGAGCACTACTATAGTGTCACAGCCTACCACACAGCAGTCGCTATGGTTTGCCTTTACCGATTCTGCCTTGAGCTTGGCAAGCGCCATAACGTATTCTCCAGGCTCACACTCTGGTATGTTCTCGTCCGCCTTGCTTGGGATTACCATATAGTCGAGCTTCAACAGATCAAACAGTTCTCTTCTTCTGGGCGATGCCGATGCAAGTATTAGCTTCATTATCTTTTTGCTCCTGTCTTTAGTGCTTTACCGCGCGTAATTACGGAAGCTCGGGCATGGGCCCGGGTTGTTCCGTCGGTGTGGGTTCGGGTGTAGGCGTAGGCTCCGGCGGCATCGTGGGTTCGGGGGTCGGCGTAGGCGTAGGTGTCGGAGTTGGTGTCGGAGTTGGTGTCGGAATAGGCGACGGTGTCGTCTGCGGCGGCGTTGCAGTAGGCGTGGTTGCCGGTGTAGGCGTCGCAGGTGTTGGCGTGACCGTAGGCTTAGGCGTCTGTTCTGTAATTGGTGTAGGCGTCATCTCAGGCGTAGAGGTGAGTGATGGCGTCATCGACGGAGCAGGCGGCAGCATACTGCTGTTGTCGGGAGTAGGCGTAACTTTAACCGCGGGCGTGATCGACGGAGTATTGTCTATCCACGGCGCAGGCGGTATCCCCTCCGATACCGACGCAAACCTGCATCTTATGAGCCTTACATGTTCATCGGACTCGTATGTGACTATGCACAACCCCGTGTCTTTCTTTATCTCTTCAAGCGTCATTTTGAGTTTGTCCATAAGCACAACATTGTTGTACTCCGCCACATATGTATAGAGCTTGCCCGCCGCGTCCTTCAGGACGACATGAGCATAATGCGATAGACCGTCTACTCCGTTCAACATTACGCCTGCGGCTTTCGTGCGGTGACCGACTACCACTATCATGGAATCTGTATCGCCTATAGGCGCATAATCTGTATGGAGACCCAGGCCGTAACGGAGTTGAGTATCTCCCGCGCCTTCAAATATGTATTCATAAATGTCGAGCGTTCTTATCTCTATAGTGCCTATTGCATTCAGTATGCCGTCTTCCGGAGCTTCCTGGATATATAACCCGCTCTCATGCTCTATCGTGATTCGTGGATCGATTGCGGGCTGAGTGACAGACGTGTCCAATGTAAACGCAATCTCCGTCACAACTTCGTCTTTCAGTATCGCAAGCACAAGCAGTACCACAACGGCAACAAAACATAATGCAACAGAAATAAGTGCGGTCGCTTTTTTTAAGTACTGAGGGTCCTTCAAACGGAGATTCAAAAAAAATCTCCTGATGTCTCCTGAAATTATTATCAATAGCTGTCTAAACCGCAACAGACACATCCTCCGAACAAATTCAGTACATTATATCAGTATTTGTGTTTCCGCACAAAGAAAAAGTAGTTTGCTCTGCTTTTTTTGTCGCATAGACCAAAACCTCCTGCCTTTACTTCCCATTATTCACAAAATGGTTTATAATGTATTGATTTGGATGAAACAAAAGAGGAGGTCGCTATGAATACGAATTACATTTTGGCTGAGCTTCCGGAATCTTCCGTAGCTTTTAAAATCGAAGCCCTCGGCATATCCGTACAATGGTACGCTGTGCTTATGGCTTTAGGGATTATAATCGCAGTCGTACTCGGCTGCGTTGAGGTAAAACGAAAGGGTATGCATTCGGACACCATGTTCGACCTGGTTTTCTGGGTAGTGCCGCTCGGACTCATAGGTGCGCGGGTTTACTACATATTATTCAATCTCGATTACTATCTTTCCGATCCAATTACAATGCTATACATTTGGAAAGGCGGACTTGCGATTTACGGCGCGGTTATAGGCGGCTTGCTCGGTGCGTTTATCTACTCCCGCAGGAAGAAGATTCGCTTCCTCAAAATCACCGACCTTATCGCCCCCGGTCTCGTACTTGCTCAGGCTATAGGCCGCTGGGGTAACTACTTTAACCAAGAGGCTTTCGGTCCTGCCGTTGAGAATCTCGATCACGCTTGGTTTCCCCTTGCGGTCAAAATCGATGTAACCCATTACATTACGCTTGCTGACGGCTCTGAAGTGCTGTGTACTAACCCATTCCATTATGCCACGTTCTTCTATGAGTCGATATGGTGTCTGATAGTATTCCTCGTGCTCTGGTTTGTATTGAGAAAACGCGCAAAGCATGACGGCGACATGTTCCTGTCATACGTAATGCTCTATTCGTTTGAAAGGATGTTCATTGAGGGGCTCAGAAGCGATAGCCTGTACTTCATGGGAATCAGAATCTCCCAGCTCCTCAGTGCGGTGCTGTTCTTCGGAATTCTTTCGTTCTTCATCGTTAGATCAATAAAGGAGAAAAAGCTCGGTAGACTCATATGTCCTGCCCCTCTGCCCGAAGATGCACATGCAACAGAAACCGCCTGCTCCTGTTGCTGTTGCGGCCACGCCCACGGCGATAAGGTTGTGGATGCAAACGATGGCGCTCCCTGCGTGGAATGCGAGTCGCAATCCGACACAATCGAAGCAGTCGAATCAAACGATTCTTTTGAAGCCAAGGAGTCTGAAGACAAATGAGAAATTTGACAATGATGACCGACCTGTATCAGCTTACTATGATGTACGGCTACTACAAGCACGGGATGAAAGACAATATCGCAGTTTTCGACCTGTTTTACAGGCAGAATCGCGACAACTGCGCATACAGCGTAATGGCCGGCACGGAAAGTGCGATAGAGTATATCAACAACCTGCGCTTCACCGATGATGACATAGAGTATCTGTGTTCACTCAATCTGTTTGGCGAGGACTTCCTCGAAATGCTCAGAGGCTTTAGGTTTACAGGCAGTATCTACGGCATGAAGGAAGGTACTATAGTATTCCCGAGAGAGCCTTTGCTTCGCGTGGAAGCTCCCATTATTGAAGCACAGCTCGTCGAGACAGCTCTGCTCACTCTAGTTAACCATCAGACGCTCATAGCCACAAAAGCCAACCGCGTGTGCTATGCGGCAAACGGAGGACAAGTGCTTGAATTCGGTCTGCGCAGAGCTCAGGGCGCCGATGCAGGCATATACGGTGCGCGCGCCGCAATGGTAGGCGGCTGTGTTGCCACAAGCAATGTAATCGCAGGCAAATGGTTCGATATACCGGTAAAGGGAACGCACGCACATAGCTGGGTAATGAGCTTCCCAACGGAGCTTGACGCCTTCCGCGCATATGCAGACGTATTTCCGGATTCATGTATGTTCCTTGTTGATACCTACGACACGATAAGAAGCGGCATTCCCAACGCCATAAAGGTGTTCGACGAATTGCGTGCAAAGGGCTATGAACCCGTAGGCATAAGACTTGACTCCGGCGACCTTGCGTACCTGTCCAAAAAGGCGAGGGAAATGCTCGACGACGCTGGCTACGAGAATGCCAAGATATTCGTCTCCGGCGACTTAGACGAGAGGGTCATATACGACCTAAGAACGCAGGGTGCTTGCATAGACGTTTACGGCGTCGGTACAAAACTTATTACCTCATCAGACCAGCCCGCACTCGGTGGAGTTTATAAGATGTCATGTGAGATTGTCGACGGTGTCGAGATTCCCAAGATGAAGCTCTCCGACAATCCCGCAAAGACCACACTCCCCGGTAAGAAAAAGGTACTTAGGCTATACAATAAATCCCATAAGGCAATTGCCGACCTTATTGCGCTGGATTCCGAGAAGATCGAATCGGGTAAAGAATTAAAGCTCTTCCATCCCGAGCAAACATACAAGAGCATGACTGTTCGCGACTTCACCGTAAGGGATTTGCTCGTACCTCTGTTTATAGACGGCAAGCAAGTATACGAGTTGCCCACACTGACTGAGATACAGGAATACGCGCGCAGTGAGATGGACACGCTTTGGCCAGAAAGCAAGCGCCTGCTGAACCCCCACGAATACAAGGTGGATATTTCCGACAGGCTGTATGACCTGAGAAAGAGACTTACATGGGAGCTCGCAAACCAAAATCGCACCTGATTACAATAACGATTTGTCTGATACTCGTTCTATCCCTTACGGGATGTCTTGTGGCGTCGCCCGAAATTGTCCCCGAATACACAGTTCCTCCGATTTCTACAGGCCCTGTATCGACAGTCGAAGCCAGCCCAACCCTTGAGCCGACCCCGACCGGAGCAATTGTTGTCTATGACGAGTTCGGCAATTTGGTAACAAGTGGCGACCATTTCATACGCTACCTTACGATTTCAGACGTTTCGGTATATGAACAGGCCGGGGATACTTTTCTCGATGCAACGGTGACAAACTCGTATCCACAGGATATAATGTGTTCTGTTGTCGTCAGATTCTATGATTTTGGCTCCCAGGAGGTTGCAAGTGCCAACCTTCAATCGGGATCAGGTGCATACGTGCTGGTGCTCCATAGAGGCGAAAACCGCATATATGCTCAAATAGACTCAGATATGTCATTGCTTGATTTAAACTTCGTGCTCGAGTATGATATGACTGTCGGAGTACAACCCATTAACTGAAGCTAAGGAGATTATCATGAAAAAAACGATTGCTATAGTTGCAGCTCTGCTCGTTGTGACCTTATTAACAGGCTGTTTCTGCGCTCAGCCGAGCGTTCCCAAGGTGGCAGTATTGCTCCCGTCTGTGCAGGCATCCGAACTCATTACCGAAGAGCAGATTAAGGACGCCGAACTTGCAATGGAAGGTATGAGCGGCAATTGCGGTGTGCACTATATTTTCCGTACATTTGACGATGCCGAAGAGCAAGCAAAAGTCATTAACTCGGCAATAGGCTGGGGCGCAAGTGCCATAGTGCTTTGGTGCGTAGACACAGAGGCTATGTACGATGACGCAAAGAGCATACTCGATGCAGGCGTAAAACTCATACTCTGCGGACCTTCCATATCAGGTCTCAATGCAACCGCTTACTTCACGCTTGATTCGGTAGAATCCGATGTAACAGCGAGAATAAACGAGATACTCACAGGCGAAAACGCATCCTCTGTACTCTGCATCGGTGAACCTCCTTACACAGGCAAGCACACCATTGCGCTTACAGACAAGACTCGCGAGGGTGCAAAGGCCGCAGTAGCCGCATGGCTCGCTTCAAACGAAAAGGATGTTAACTCCGCCATCTCGGCAGTTGTTGCTGAATCCGATGCAGTCGCACTCGGCGCGATGGACGCATTTGACGCGTATAAAGGCAAGCTCAAATTCAAGTACCTCGTAAGCGAGGGCGGCGATGCATACAAGCTTGCAAACGGCAAATATGACGTCGATAACATGATATCCATAGCTTACGGAGCGGACGAGCTTCCCGCAGCCGTACAGCTCGCTTGTTCTATTGCACTCGGCGACGAGACATTCGGCGGAATTGCAATAGGCAGCAATATGACATTTATGGGCGTTCCCGTTTACGTACGCTGAGGATAATGATATGCAGCTTAACAAGTATATAGATCACACACTGCTCAAGGCAGACGCTACACCCGACCAGGTAAAAAAGATTTGTGCGGAAGCGCGCGAGCACGGCTTCAAGAGCGTTTGCGTAAACTCATGCTATGCAAAGCTCGTTTCAACTGAGCTTGCGGACAGCAATGTGCTCACATGCTGTGTAGTCGGCTTCCCTCTGGGTGCTATGATGACGGAGGCAAAGGCAAATGAAGCACTATGTGCGGCGAATGCCGGCGCACAGGAAATAGACATGGTTATAAACATCGGCATGGCGAAAGCCGGCGCATGGGATTTCGTGGAATCAGATATCCGCGCCGTAGTCGAAGCCGTACGCGGAAGGGCGATCGTAAAGGTCATAATCGAGACTTGCCTGCTTACAGACGATGAGAAGCGCAGGGCTTGCGAATGCGCGGTTGCGGCGGGTGCTCACTTTGTTAAGACCTCTACCGGATTCTCCACGGGTGGAGCAACCGCAGAAGATATTGCACTCATGCGAGCTACGGTAGGTCCCGACATTGGCGTGAAGGCCTCCGGCGGAATACGGACGCGCAACGACGCCGTCCGCATGATAGAAGCAGGTGCTAATCGAATCGGCGCAAGTGCGTCTATAGCTATCGTCACTGTCAAATAATCATTTCCACAAGATTACCGGGCGTATGCCCGGTTTCTTTATTGCAATCTGTGCAGAACGCCATTAAATAGATTGAATTTTATCTATATACCCATAATTTGTTTTGTCAGTACAATGAGCCCAATATAAGCGCTATTCTCCATGGTACTGTCATATTATACATATTTGCAATATATCTACACCATATTATTACATATTGTTATAAATATGTGTCCGTAATATATCCCCGCTCTCATTTATAGATGTTTCCATATCGATATCATTATATCTATATTCCCGAATTATATTTCCGGATTTCGAATCATCTGTGTATACTACTATTGAAAATGATAATAAGGATTAGGAGGAAAACAATATGAAGGGTTATGCAATGTTAGGATTGGGACGCACAGGTTGGATCGAAAAGGGGATGCCCAAATGCGGTCCTCTTGACGCAATAGTAAAACCAATAGCGGTATCCCCCTGTACATCCGATGTCCACACGGTTTGGGAAGGCGCAATAGGAGACCGTCACGACATGATACTTGGCCACGAGGCTGTCGGTGAAGTCGTAGAGGTAGGAAGCCTCGTTACGTCGTTTAAGCCCGGCGACAGAGTCATCGTTCCAGCAATCACTCCGGACTGGGGTTCCCTCGAAGCTCAGAACGGCTTCTCCGTTCACTCCGGTGGAATGCTCGCAGGTTGGAAGTTCTCTAACTTCAAAGACGGCGTATTCGGTGAATACTTCCATGTAAACGAAGCAGATGCAAACCTCGCTCTTCTTCCTGATTCTGTAGACCCCGCCGCAGCGGTCATGCTGAGCGACATGGTCCCCACGGGATTCCACGGTGTCGAGCTCGCAAAAGTCGAGTTTGGTGAGTCCGTAGCTGTAATTGGCATTGGTCCGGTAGGCCTCATGGCAGTAGCGGGCGCCGCATTGCACGGTGCATCGCACCTCTATGCTGTAGGTTCACGTCACAACTGCATAGAAGCGGCAAAGCAGTACGGCGCGACCGACATAATCAATTACCGCGAGGGAGATATCGTCGAGCAGATAATGGAAAAAACCCACGGCCAGGGCGTCGACAAGGTAATCGTCGCAGGCGGAACGGTCGATACTATTATGCAGGCCGTTGAAGTGGTCAAGCCGGGCGGAATCATCGGCAATGTAAACTATTTCGGCGAAGGCGACTATATCCGCATTCCGCGTATAGCTTGGGGCTGTGGCATGGGGCACAAGACCATAGCAGGCGGTCTGATGCCTGGTGGCAGACTCCGCATGGAGAAACTCGTTTCTCTCATGGAAACCGGACGTCTCGACACATCAAAGCTTCTTACCCACCGCTTCAAGGGATTTGAGCACATAGAGGAGGCGTTGATGCTCATGAAGGACAAGCCCAGAGACCTCATTAAGCCGGTAGTAGTTATATAAATGAGATTTGAATAAGGCAAACCTACAACATACACAGTGCAAGAACGAAAAAACAAATGCAGACCTACGGGTCTGCATCTGTTATGAATCGATTTTACTCGACAGTTTGATCGGGCTTTGTCATGTCATCATTCTTTTGAACTTCTGTCGGCTTTCTGATGCAGGCGTATATTATGAGCCCTATCCCTGTAGGAAGCAGGAATAAGCTTATAAACTGTGATGTGCTTAAAGCACCCACGTTTCCCCTGTCGTCTGAACGGAAGAATTCGATTATAAACCTCCAAACGGAGTACATGATCAAGTATGTGCCTGCGACTATACCCTGTTTTCTGATTTTCATTATCATTATGTAGAGTATTATCGTGGCGATTACCAAAAATACCGCTTCAAAGAGCTGAGTGGGAAGCAGTTTTGCGCCTGCAGGCGCGTCTCCCCCTATCGGAAAAACAACGCCCAAGCAGCTGTCGGTCCTGCATCCGTAACAACAACCTGCAAGGAAACAGCCTACGCGCCCCATAGCCTGTCCTATCGCAATCGGTGCGGCGGCAAGGTCTGCAAACCCAAGCGTATCGATTTTATTCTTGTGTACAGCGATCAATCCCGTTACGATACCGCCTATCAGCCCTCCGTAAAACACGAATCCGCTGAGTATGGCATGTTTAAGCAGTTCGGGATTCGCTATAAATGTATCCAGCTCTACAATGAGATATAACAGCTTTGCGCCTACAAAACCGCCTATGACGCAGAGCATACCCGTAAAAATCGCGGTATCACTCTTGATATCCCTGTATTTGCACGTGCGCAACAGTATCAGAATGGCAAGGCCCAAGCCTATCGCACAGCATATGCCGTAAGTGGGAATCTTTAATTCCCCCAACTCTATAAATGGATACATATTTACCCCCTTATTACAATAAAGCTATCAAGTCTGCGGCCAATCCCGAAACAACGGCTATGCCAACCAAAAGCCCCAGCACAATGAGACTGTCTTTGATGCTCTTGTTTGAACGGAACAACATGAGCAGTCCAACGCCTGCCGCAGAAATCAGACCTGACAAGAGTGAGCCGAGGCTTATCATTCCGTCGGCGTACACCTCTGCTATTATAACAGATGCCGCACAGTTTGGTATAAGCCCTATAAGTGCCGCGACTACCGGCTGGAATAGAGAGCCCTTGAGCATCAGTGATGCGAGCGTGTCCTCTCCCACAAGAGTTACTATAAGCGACAGTATCAGTGTAGCGACGAATATGTAGATCAACACCTTGAGCGAATGCAGTACGACGTTTTTAAACATCATCCCACCCGAGTTGCACGAGCATCCGCAGTGGTCATGACAATGCTCGTCATGCTCATGCTGTATTCCACTGATACCGTCCGCTTTGCTTCTCAACACCGCATCGATAAGGTATCCATAGCCTATCGCTATAACGACTTTTACTCCCATAAGCAGTAACGTCTGTGAGATAAGCTCCGGGCGATACAACAGTATAAGAATAGCCTCGTCAGATGTGGATATGAATACCGCAAGAAGCGTGCCTATTGTAATGAGCCGTTTTGCGTACAGTCCCGACGCAAGCACGGAAAAGCCGCACTGTGGAAGTACGCCGAGCACTGAGCCCATCACAGGGCCTAAGCGCGATGATTTGGTCAATAAACCTATTGTCCTTTTACCCGCCCTGTGCTCCAAATACTCTATGAGGAAGAACATCAAGAGCAGAAATGGCAGCATCTTTATCGAATCAATAAATGATTCCAACAATATCTCTAAAAAATCGTTCAAGTTAAACTCCTCAAATGAATTCTATAAAATAATAACACGAGAAGTTCAATTTGCAAGCTCTGAGTAAAATTCAACAGTTTTTCACATAAAATGACGAGGGATATAAATCCCTCGTCCGTAGAATACCTTAGAAATCCTGTCTGTTCTGATTGTTCTGGTTATTGTTCTGCTTCTGCTGGTTATTCTGCCTGTTGCGTTGATCGTTCTGGCGGTTGTTCTGCTGGTTGTTCCTGTTGTTGTTCTTATTATCCATAACGCACACTCTCCTTTCTTGGATTTGAAAGTAGTATGTGTTGCAAAAAGAACCTCAATACACCTCAAACTGAGAATAATACAACTCCCTATATAAGCCATTTTTTTCCATCAATTGATCGTGACTGCCCTGCTCGACAACACTACCGTTCTGCATTACGAGTATTTTATCGGCGTTTATGACGGTAGAAAGCCTGTGAGCTATAACAAAGCAGGTTCTGTCCTTCATGAGCTTTCGCATCGCCTTCTGAATCTCCTGTTCCGTCTGCGTATCGACATTCGACGTAGCTTCATCGAGTATGAGCATGGGTGAATCCATGAGCATTGCCCGGGCAATTGTCAAAAGCTGCTTCTGACCCTTTGAAATATTCGTGCCATTATCGCTTATCACCGTGTCATAGCCCTGCGGAAGCCTCATTATGAAACTGTGTATCCTCGCAACCTTAGCCGCCGCAACGACCTCTTCCATCGTAGCGTCTTCCTTGCCGTATGCGATGTTTTCAAATATGGTACCGCTAAAGAGCCAAGTATCCTGCAGTACCATGGTGTACGCTTTTCTTAGGCTGTCCCTCGTCACTTTGTAGATATCGTTGCCGTCTATCGCTATAGCGCCCTCATCGACGTCATAGAAGCGCATCAAGAGATTTATTATCGTGGTCTTGCCTGCGCCCGTCGGTCCGACGATGGCAATAAGGCTTCCCGGCACTGCTCTGAGGCTAAAGTCCTTTATTATCGTCCTCCCAGGGTTGTAGCCGAATGTTATGTCGGAGAGCTCTACGTCACCATTTACACTTTCCAGTAAACACGCCTCGGCGGCGTCCGGCTTTTCGGGCAGCTCGTCTATAAGCTTAAACACGCGCTCGGCAGCGGAGAAAGCCGATTGCAATTCACCGAAAATGTTTGCCGTCTCGTTTATGGGACCCGAAAACTTGCGCGAATACAGTACAAACGCCGATATGTCGCCTATTCCTATCATGCCATTTAGATACAGTATAGCCCCGAATACGCTTACAAGCGCAAGCGACACGTTGTTTATACAGTTGACCGACGGACCCATAATTGAGCCGTAATACTCGGATTTGGTGTACGCCTCGACCGCCTCGTCATTTTTTACATCGAAATCCTTAAGTACCTCTTCTTCTTTGCTGTATGCCCTTGTTGTCTTCTGACCCGATATCATCTCTTCTGCAAAACCGTTCATCTCGCCGAGCTTTTGCGAACGCGCTCTGAAAAGCGGCCTTACTTTCTTCGTTATGTATCTTGTAAACAGTATCGACGTCGGCACCGTAAACACGAACACCGTAACGAGCACGGGCGCTATCCTAAGCATCATAACGAGCGAGCCGACGACCGTTATCACACTCTTGCATATCTGCAACAGATCGTTTGAAAGGGATGCGTTTACCGTATCGATGTCGTAAGAAATGACGCTTATTATGTCGCCCGTCTGCCTCGAGTCAAAGAAGCTGACAGGGAGCCTCGACAGCTTGTCGAATACGTCCTTTCGCATACTGAAAACGATTTTTTTCGTGAGCTCTATCATCAATACTGAAAGCAGGTAGCTCATAACAAACGACAGCCCGTAGAACACAAGCATCAACACTACGTATTTACCTATGGCTACAAAGTCAGCCGAATGCGGCAACTCACCTATCGCATCTATCGCCTTGCCGGACAATCTCGGTCCCCAAAGCTGAAGCAGATTGCTTCCTATCACCAATATAATTGCAAGTGTGATGATGAGCTTATGCTTTTTTAGGTATCCCCAGAGGCGGGCAAGTATGTATTTTTTGTTGGGTTTCTTCGCATTGAGCTTGCGCTTATCCCCGTTTGCCTCAAAACCCTGAGCAAGCTTACCGTTCTGTAATCCGTCACGACTACGCATTAAGCCCACCACCCATCTGTGCATCGCTTATACTCTTATAAAGCCCACAGTTATTGAGCAGTTCGGAATGAGTTCCCTTGCCGATTATCTCGCCATCGTCAAGCATCAGAATGCAGTCTGCGTTCATAATCGAGCTTATTCTCTGCGCGACAATTATCGTCGTCATATTCGGGAAGTGCTTGCTTAGCGTCTTTCTCAAATCTGCATCGGTCTTATAATCCAGTGCGCTCGATGAGTCATCAAGTATCAGTACATCGGGCTGTGCGGCTACCGCCCTTGCGATGAGAAGCCTCTGTTTCTGCCCTCCGCTTAGGTTTCCGCCCCTCGCCGTCAGCATATAATCGAGTCCCTCAGGTCTTCGCGATATAAATCCGGTCGCCTGTGCTATCTCTGCCGCCTTGAGTATCGCATCGTCATCGAGTCCCCTCTTGAAGTCGATGTTTTCGCGTATGCTACCCGCCATTATAAAGTCGTTTTGCATGGCGATACCTATGCGATTTCTGAGTTCATCGAGCGGGATCGTTCTTATGTCCCTGCCGTCGACTAAAACTCTGCCTTTGTCTGGGTCATAGAATCTCAACACAAGATTGACGATTGTCGTCTTTCCACTTCCCGTTGCACCTATTATGCCCAACGTGTCCCCGGGTTTCAGAGCAAAGTCTATGTCCGTGAGGTTGTTTTCGACCTTGTTGTATGAAAAGCTTACATCTTCAAACGCGAGCCTGTACTCGGGATTTGAGCGCTCACAAGCATCCTCGGGCAATATCGGGTAACCATCGGGGGTATTTAGTACCTCGCTTATTCTGTTAGCCGATGCCACGCCCTTTGAGCAGACTATGAATATCCTCGTTATACCGAGCATCGCACCGATTATTATCGTAAAATACGACAGGAAGGCGATTATTGTACCTGTCTCGGTAAGACCGGAATCCGCTCTGTGCGCACCTATCAGAACAATTAGCGTAAGGCCCACGTTTAAAACCAGCGTCGTCGTCGGGTTTGTTATTGCCATGAGTATACCGACGCGCCTCTCCTCCTCAGACAGCGATGCATTCGCCTCCGAGAATCGCTTGCGCTCATGCTCCGACTTTGACAGCGCCTTGATTATCCTGACACCCGTAGCATTCTCCTGCACTACCCTTACGAGCCTGTCTAAAAACGCCTGGCACTTTGTATAAAGCGGAATGCTCAGTTTAGTCACTGTATAGACAACGACCGCAATCAGCGGCAGCATGCCGATAAGCACGAGTGTGAGTGGTGCGTCAAGCGATAACGTAAATATTATGCCGCCTATGAGCAATATGGGGCCTCTTACACCTAACCTCTGCACCCTTGTCAGCATCTGGTTTACGTTATAGGTGTCGCTTGTTATTCTTGAAATAAGAGTTGACTCTGTGAAGCTGTCCGTCTGTGCACTTGAAAGATACGATATGCGTCTGAATAGGTCGTGGCGGAGCTTTTTTGTCACCTTGCCCGCGCTCTTTGTCGCCATTCTGTTTGCTGTGATATTGGTCGTGACAGAAGCTGCCGCGCACAAAAGCATTATCACACCCCATGTGACAATCAGCTTTATGTCGTTTTGCGGGACTATATCATCGAGTATAACTTCAAGCACATACGGTATCATCAAATCCATCATTGTCGCAAAAAACTTGATGATGAGTCCGAGTGTCATCTCTCCGGCATGAAGCCGGACATACGAAAAAAGAGTCTTCAATTAGGATTACCGCTTTCACATTACTCGCAGTAATATGCACGCCGCCTCGGTATGCAGATGCGTACTAAACTCTGTCTTGATTAAACCGTCTTTCTTTATATGTACGCGCTTTACCACCATATGATTGTAACACATTTTGCCGTTTTGTTCCATAATAAAAACTTCACAAGTGGGGATCAGTCTATTCGCCATTCTCACAGAGTCATTGGATAAAAGCCTACTTGTGCTTTTCACTTTTGGTTTGTGGTATCATTGAATTGTGCAAAAAACATCGAGTTTTCAGACGTCGCTTACGTTAAAATCCCAATGTGGAAGGAAGTGAACACATGAGCGAGCATACCAAAGCCGTACAGCGGATGCAAAAGTACATAGAGGCGAGCATAGATTCCCCAATCACGCTTTCCGGGCTTGCAGAGGTATCACACTTTTCCCCGTGGTACTCAGCGAGACTCTTTAAGCAGTATACGGGTCTCTCCCCTGCGGATTACGTTAGAAGACTGCGCTTGTCGCACGCCGCACTTATGCTCAGAGATTCCGATAAGAGGATAACCGATGCCGCATTTGAACTCGGTTTCGGCAGCGTAGACGGATTCCAACGAGCGTTTTACAGGGAGTTTGGCTGTAACCCCAAGGAGTACGCAATGCATCCCGTGCCGCTATACCTGTTCACTCCCTATGGCGTAGACTATAAAAAGGATTTTAAGGAGAATACATTTGTGGAAAACGTAAGAAACGTATTTATTCAGGTAATTGATAAACCACAGCGCGCAGTTATAATCAAAAGGGGCAAGGATGCGCAGGATTACTTCGCTTATTGCGAGGAGGTCGGCTGTGATATTTGGGGTCTGCTCACAAGCATGTGTGCGAACAATTCGGAGCCCGTCTGCATGTGGCTTCCCGAAAAATATCGCACACCGGGTACATCTCGCTATGTTCAGGGTGTGGAAGTGACGGACGACAACATAAGCGAGATTCCCGAGGGCTTCGATAAAATCGTTCTGCCCCAAAGCAAGTACCTTATGTTCCAAGGAGAGCCGTTTGAAGAGGAGGACTACTGCGAAGCTATATGCGCACTTCAAGCGGCGGTAAAGAAGTACAACCCCGAGGCAATAGGTTATGCCTATGACACAGAGAATCCGAGAATTCAGCTCGAACCGATAGGTGCGCGCGGATATATAGAGCTTCTGCCCGTACGTCCTCTCTGATTCAGGCTAGGCAGATGAGTACATAGTGTGAATGCAGTAAAACCACCCTAACGCCAAACTCCGAATGGGTGGTTTATTTATGCTTAATCCAGCTATCCACTTCCCATTAAAAAAGCATGGATTGCAACCGCAACCCATACCTTAAAACAAGCAAATCGTCTGTCGCAGATAAAGTGATACCTTTACCTTGCGTGTCTGTAAACCTCATTCTGGAGCCCTTTCCCCTTTAGCTCGAACAACTTACTTACAGAAACGATGCTATAGCCCCTGTTGATGAGTTCGGGTACCAAATACTCCACGGCATCCGCAGTCGACGAGTAGATATCATGCATGAGCACGATATCTCCGTCACGCACCGAACTCAATACGTTTTCGATAATCGCATCCCTATCCTTCAGCTTCCAGTCTTTTGTGTCAACCGACCACATTATGCATGGCTTTCCAACCGTGTCCACGACGAATGTGTTCTTGTCTACTTTCCCTCCCGGGGGACGGAATATCGGCGACTTTATGCCAATTATGTCCAAGAGCATCTCATCTACCCTGTCAATCTGATCGTGTATCTCAGCGGCGGAAAGCTGATTTAAGTACTTGTGTCCGTATGTATGATTGCCTATCTCACAACCCAATTGGTAGGCGCGCCTTACCGTGTTCGGATAGTACTCAAGGTTCTGCCCGATAACGAAGAACGTAGCCGTTGCACCGTTCGCCTCCAGCACATCAAGTATCCTATTTGTGGACACCTTGCTGGGTCCATCGTCGAATGTGAACGCTATTATCTTATCTGCCGTGGGTTCGTTCAAGTCAGGCGTCGTAGTCGGATCTGTCGAAACCAGATTCGTGCCCGGAATAATATAGGGCGACGCGGATACTTGTGGAGTCGCAACAGGATCAGACGGGTGTTGTGTCGTAGGACCCGGCGTATGCTGATGGATTATCCTGGGTGTCGACAATGCATGATCCGTAGCATTGGGAGTAACCTCAAGTTTGCTTGTTGGCAGAATTATAACAGGCCTTGGGTCTGCAATAATAGGTACACTAACACACCCGCCTATGATTACAGCTGTCAACACCAGTAACACAATAGCGATAAACCAGCTAAACTTCTGTTTCATTTTGATGCTCCCAAGAACCGCAGTTCTTAATATATGTATATATGTTGATTATAAGTGGGAGTACCATTAAAGTCAATAATTTGACATGATTTTACATTTTATTCATAATTTTCGGTCTATCTGTCGAATTCTCCCAAAGACCTCCGTTTTCAAGGCTTTTCGCGTTCATTATGCTCTGTCACCATGTGTTTTCTTTTGTTCTTGCCCTTATGAGCTAATCAAGGGAAAACCGCTGTTGCTCATCGCCAAAATCGGTTAAATAAGTCCTCCGCATCTCCGGTCTTATTGTCTGCGCCGAACATTGAAGCTTAAACAACTACCACACCTACTGCTTTTTCATCTGCCGCAAGAATAACAGTATTGCTCCTACCACTACGATAGCAGTATATCCGAGAACCCACCAAATATGTGGGAACATGTCTGCATAGTTGCCGCTAAAAACGGCTCGTTCAAGCTCTACGGCATGAATAAAGGGCAAGGAATTCGCAATCGTCTTAAAAGTACCGCCTACAAGCTCCACATCAAACCAAATGCCGGAAAGCCAAGCGGAAAGGTTGGTGAGCAATGCTCCGCAGATTCCTCCTACCTGTTTGGATGTAAGCACGCTTCCGCATATCAGGCCCAGAGAGATATAAAACAATGCTATGGGGATGATAAACAGCACCGCGTACAAAACCGTGATATTAAGCTTTAATCCGAGCAGCGCCGCCACAATGTAGCAAATCACGCTCTGCGCTAACGCCATGAACAAAAGCGGCAGCGTGTACCCGAAAATAAAGTCGGCCGCCGTAAGGGGTGTCGTGTAAAGTCTCTGCAATAATGCGCTTTCCCTATCCTTTGAAATCAAGAGAGCGGAAAAAAGTGTGATAAACGATAGTCCGAACACGGTAACGCCGGGTGTCAGGTGGTCAAGCTCAAACATCGGCACGGGTATATTGGCTTGAATCGCCGTCAACAGTCCGAGAAGTATGAGAGGAAATCCCAAGCCAAAGAATATATTTAGGGGGTCGCGTAATATTTCTTCTGTTGTCCTGCCGGAGAAAGTAAGTAATCTCATTATTTTGCCGCCCCCTTTACGATTGCTACAAAGGCATCTTCAAACTTGTCTTTTCCTGTTGTAGCTTTGATTTCATCTGCCGTGCCAAGTGCCAACAGCTTCCCGTATTTCATAATACCGATATGGTCCGAAAGGGCTTCGGCTTCCTCCATGTAGTGTGTAGTCAGGATAATCGTTATTCTCCCTTTCAAGGCACGAATCGTATCCCATAAATCACTTCTTGCAAGCACATCCAATCCAAGTGTAGGCTCGTCCATAAACAGAATTTGAGGCTCGCTGATAAGCGCCATCACGATACTTAATCTGCGTTGCCAACCTCCCGAAAGCTTACATGCTCTTTTGTTTAAAACAGGCGTCAAGTCGAACTGCTGGGAGAGTTCATTGATTTTGGATTCTCTTTTATGTCTGTCAAAGCCGTAGACGCCGCACATCAGCTCAAGGTTTTCCTTTACGCTCAAATTCGGTGCAACTGCGGTCTCTTGCGGAGATACGCCAATTATTCTTTTAACTGAACTTGAATCCGTAATTATGCTATGCCCGTTGACTAAGGCATCTCCGCCGTCGGGCTTTGTAAGACATGTGAGCATTTTAATCGTAGTCGTTTTTCCTGCACCATTCACTCCCAGTAACGCAAACAGCTCCCCATGCTCAATGTTCAAATTCAGATCATCTACGGCTATCAAATCTTTATATTTTTTTGTCAGCCGTTCCGTCTTTATTGCAAACATCTTTATTTCCCTCCAGTATACCGGTGTTTCAAGCCCTCATAAACATCCGTCAGTGACTTGATGATAAAATTCATATCCCAATCGAGATATGCGGTTGCAAGCATCGTTGCTATGCCGTGAACATAGATCCATGATTCCAAATGGAAAAGCGTCGCCTCGTCCTCGCTCAGACCGAGGTTTTGCATTAGGACTTCGAGTATCGGCCGAACAGCTTCACGGTCTTCTTCAATCTTTTCCCCCGTCCTGTCACGCATAAACAGCAGCTTGAACAGCTCCTTTTCCTCTTTAGCAAATTGGATATAGGCGATACCGCTCGCTTTATACGGCGGATACTTGTTTTCGCTCATACTCCTTTGCAAATAGGACTGATAGAGCGCGTTTGCCGAGTTTATAACCTCGCGCTGTACCTCGTCCATATTTTGGAACAATCCGAATATGGGTTTAGCAGAGGAACCGAGCTCTGCCGCCAACCCTCTTGCGGTCAAACCCGACAAGCCGTTTTTCCGCACAACATTTACCGCGCTGTCGATTATCCACTCCCTTGTGAATTTAAATTTTGGCGGCATTACATCCCCTCCTTTTTAAAGATCTGTCGTTGTGCAACTTATGTTTCTTATTATATCGCTTTATATACCTTTTTGCAAGAGAATATGAAAAGGCAGGAAGTTGTTAATTCCCTGCCGGTGTTTTGTATTATGATTAGTGCGAATTAGCCCTGTTTCTCGATTCGCTCGCTAAAATGTATGACCCATTCGGCCGACTATTCGAGCTCACAGCTCATGAGCATTCGAAATATAGGTTCGTATTTCTCCATACTGCCGCTCGTGTTGAAGCAAACGCTTCCCACGCCCGTTGACTCGCGCATACCGTGCTCGCGCAGTACCCTGTCGAGCTGTCTCGCAGTGCCTTCGTTGCCGTCATACAGCTTGGCTTCGCCCTCAAAATGCGCCTTTGCATAGCGCGTTATTGCGCTCTTTATAAATACGTAATGTGTACACCCCAACACTATCGCATCTATCTTTTCTCCGCTATACGCCCCAAGGAAGCCGTCGAGCAAATCGTCGAAGGCATCGTCTGCAAAGATGCCATTCTCTATCCTGTCTACAAGCCCTGAGCATGGCACGTCGATTACTCTCGATGAGTCTATCATTCTTTGCTTAAGTGCCTGATACCTGCTGAGCTTTGTGGTTGCGCTCGTTGCGAGCATGAGTATTTTGCCGTCCCCGGGTCTCTCGCACGCGGGCTTTATGGCAGGCTCAACGCTAACGACAGGTATCGAAAGATGCTCTCTGATATCCGATATCGCAGTGCCTGTTGCAGTATTGCACGCGACCACAATCGCCTTTACACCCATGTCCATGAGCTTGTACGCACAGTCGAGCGAAAGCGCGTTTATCTCCGCCTCGCTTTTATCGCCATACGGGGCGTTTTTATTGTCGCCAAAGTATATGTAGCTCTCCTCGGGAAGCAGCCTGACCGCCTCTTTTAAGAAGCTTATTCCGCCGAGACCCGAATCAAAAACACCTATTGCCTTCATGCACAGTCACCTCCGCCGCCGTGGATATCACACAGCCCGGTGTTCGCCATTATTATGGCGTCCTCCCTTGTGTCGGGGTAGTAGTTTTTGCGAATCCCTATCTCGACAAAACCGAGAGATCGGTACAGTTCCTTTGCAGGCTCGTTGTGAACCCTTACCTCAAGAGACATCCTGCTTGAGCCTCTCTCCCTCGCCCTTTGCATCATGTGCAGTAACAGTCTCTTTCCTATTCCCATTCTGCGCATTGACGTATCGGTAGCTATCTTTGTAAGCTCGGATTCCTCGTATATCGACCACATACCTGCAAATGCGACTATCCTGCCATCGTACAGACAAACACAATAATCGCTCAGTCTATTCTCGGTTATCTCCCGTTTATAGGCAAGTTTAGGCCACGGGCAGTTCTTGAAAGAAGCCGTTTCTATCTCGTACACCCTGTCGAGGTCCTCGACCCTCATAGGTCTGAATTCGAGCTCAAGCATTGTCTCTCATCCTTTCGGCTTGCGCCTTTCTCAAATACATGGGCATCGCACCGTGTTCGCCGCAAACCGCACCTTTTCCTGCTTCGGCACATTTAATAAACAGTTCCGCATTGACCTCGCAGTTTGGGTGTATGCGAGCATTTGGCAGTTTTTCGGAAATCTGTATGCGGTGGATATGTGCGCCGTCGCCTATTATGACCACGTCGTCTGGCAGCTTATCTATAAGCTCCGATACTACAACGGCACTCGGCGGAATGATTACCTCTCCGTTATTGTACAGTGCGGCATACCCATTTCCGTTTCTACAGTCTATGAGCGTACATATCGCTCCCTCGTCGGGGTTTTGAGCTATAAACCTCAGCGCCTCGAGCGAGCTTATCGCAACCGTTTGCTTGTCGCAGGCAAAAGCCATCGCATTTATGAGACAAACGCCTATCCTCACGCCCGTAAACGAGCCCGGACCGACATCTGCAATAAATCTGTCTATTTCCGCAACGCTCGTACCTGCTGTGCTGAGCAGCTCATCCACGAGGGGCATTGTGACCTCGCTGTGCCCGCCTCGCTTTGCTTCGGCACGAACGCTTGAAATCGCTCCATCGCACAATAGCGCCGCAGATGCGACCGTTGACGAAGTCGATATTGCCAAAAGCTTCATATGTTCAGCTCCATAAGAATATTCTCACTGCACGTCCCCCGTGCAGTTGCAATCAGTCGTCTTTCATCTGCACCGCTTCCGAAAAGATGCAGTTCAAGTCTCTCTGCCGGCAGCGCATCCTCCACGTTTTCCGCCCACTCCATCATTATGACGCCGTTTCTGTCGAGATAGTCCTCATATCCCATGGCATACAGCTCGTCGGAGTCAGATAGCCTATACGCGTCGAAATGAAAAAGTTCATGCTCGCCCTTATGCTCACGGACTACGGTGAATGTGGGGCTTGCGGTGTCGCGTATACCCATTGCGTTTGCGGCGGCGGCGACGAGCGTGGTCTTACCTGCGCCTAAATCTCCGTAAAGAGCTACAAACGTGCCGTCTGTGAGTAATTCTCCAAGCCTTGCCCCGAGCCTAACTGTATCCTCCTCGGACAAGAGCCTGTATTCGCGCTGCATCAATCGAATGCACCGCCTTCCTTAAGCTCGTTGTAGAAATCAAGCAATCTGTCTTCCGCAATAGCCTTCCTCACGTCTTCCATAAGCTTCAGCGAGAACCTCAAATTGTGCATAGTGAGGAGCTGTGCGGCGAGTATCTCCCCTGCCTTTATGAGATGTCTTATGTAACCCCTCGTAAAACCAGTACAGGCATAGCAATCGCAGTCATTCTCTATAGGCGTAAAGTCACGCTCAAAGCGAGCGTTTCGGATGGTCTTTTTACCCTCTCTGGTAAACGCAAGTCCGTTTCTGGCGACTCTCGTTTGGAGTACACAGTCGAACATATCCACGCCTCGCATGACTCCCTCCAGCAAGCAGTCGGGACTTCCGACGCCCATGAGATAGCGCGGCTTATTCTGCGGCATGTATGGCATCATCTCTTCGAGCATCTCGTACATAAGCGGTTTAGGCTCTCCTACAGAGAGTCCGCCTATTCCGTAACCTATAAAATCCATGTCGGCAAGCGTCTTTGCGCTCTGTATGCGCAGGTCGCGGAACATACCGCCCTGAACAATTCCGAAAAGCGCCTGGTCCTCCCTGGTATGTACCTCCTGACAGCGCTTTGCCCATCTGTGGGTGCGTTCCATAGCCTCGAGCGTGTATTTTCGATCACTCGGATACGGCGCACATTCGTCGAATACCATAGCAATATCCGCGCCCAACGCCTGTTCTATCTCCATGACACTCTCCGGAGTAAAGTACAGCTTTCTTCCATCGACATGAGATCTAAACTCGACGCCGTCCTCCTTGATTTTATTTATGCCGGCAAGGCTGAATACCTGGAATCCGCCTGAATCTGTAAGTATAGGTCTGTCCCAGCCCATGAAGCTGTGGAGTCCTCCGGCATCGCGAACAAGCTCGTGACCGGGGCGGACATACAAGTGGTATGTATTGGCAAGTATTATGCTCGCGTTGACTTCCTTGAGGTCGCGCGGCGTCATCGCCTTAACCGTCGCCTGTGTGCCTACGGGCATAAAGCAGGGCGTGTCTATAACTCCGTGAGGCGTATGGAGTCTTCCGAGCCTTGCGCCTGTCTGTTTACATGTCTTTATAAGTTCGTATCTAAAATACTCCATTTATCCTCCGTCAAATTATAAACATGGCATCGCCAAACGAAAAGAATCTGTACCTCTCCTCTACGGCGATTCCATACACTCTCAGCATTTCCTCTCTGCCTGCGAGCGCGCTTATGAGCATCAACAGCGTAGACTCCGGCAGATGGAAGTTCGTTATAAGTGCGTCTACAGCCTTAAATCTATACCCCGGCGAGATGAATATCCCCGTTTCACCGCTGTCTGCGTGTACTATTCCGTCGCCATCAGTAACGCTCTCAAGCGTCCTGCACGAAGTAGTACCTACGGCAATTATCCTGCCACCATTTGCCCTCGCTTCGTTTATACTGCGTGCTGCATCCGCAGTAACCTCATAGTGCTCGGTATGCATATGATGTTCTTCGATGTTCTCCACCGACACGGGTCTGAATGTTCCCAAACCAACATGAAGAAGCACGTCCACGACATTTACGCCCTTTTTTCTAAGTGCGTCAAATAGCTCGGGCGTGAAATGCAGTCCGGCGGTAGGTGCGGCAACAGAGCCGTCTTTCTCCGCATACACTGTCTGGTATCTGTCCTTTTGTTCGAGGCGTTGCGTTATGTAGGGGGGAAGCGGCATTTCGCCCACCCTGTCGAGCACCTCCTCGAACGCTCCCTCATAAACATACTCTACCAGTCTTCCCCCAGAATCGGTAGTATCGCCTATAACCGCATGAAGCTCGGGAGAAATCTCATACTTAAGTCCTTTTTTTGCCTTGCGTCCCGGCTTTACAAGCGATTCCCACACATTGTCGCTCACCCGTCTCAACAGCAGAAACTCGAGCTTTCCGTTAGTGTCCTCCCTGTGTCCGTAGAGTCTCGCGGGGATTACCTTGGAATTGTTCCTTACAAGCACATCGCCGGGATTTATGTAATCGAGTATATCCGAAAAATGCCTGTGACACACGGACTTGTCGCCCCTGTCATAAACCAGAAGTCTCGATTGCGAGCGCACCTCCATAGGTGTCTGTGCAATCAGCTCCTGCGGCAAATCATAGTAAAAGTCACTGGTTTTCAAAAAGTATGCTCCTTCGCAAGTATTTCTTTACATTTTCATTAACTTGCATTTTACCATATTACAGGCGACGCTTACAAGTATAATACCCCTTTTACAAGCACTTAGCCGAGTATAAACTCAAATGACGTGAGCGTTGTGCAATGACAGAATAAAATGCCAAACTGCAAGGCTCTTTCCGACTACGACTCAGACGGAAACATAAAACTAAGCTTTAAGCAGACACCACACATATGGGAATCTCCTACCATATTTTTCATTTTTAGCGAACATTTGTACCAAAAACGGTGTTTACAATGCCGACAGGTGCAATTATAATACATTTAGAACATTTGTTCCGCGAGGTGTTTTGATGAAGCGATATAACCGAATCACACGCGTGCTTGTAGATTTCGACCCTAACGGCGGTGTAAAACCCGCTTATTTCATATGCTCTACCGGCAAGCGCGCCCGTGTACTGCGTGTGCTCCAAAAGGATGAGGCGCGTTGGGGTTTCAAGTCATATACTCGTTTCGTGCTTGAGTTTTCATCCGGTCGTGCGGAGCTCTATTGGGACAGGACGCGCGATAAGTGGCTTCTCATAAAGGAGGGTTCTGTATGAGCTATCTTCATGTTGATTTGAACTCATTTTACGCATACTGCACCGTCATAACCAGCGACGGGCGCTATACGTTTGACTCCCCTATAATAATAGGTGGGGATGAAAGCAAGAGACACGGCATCGTACTTGCAGCGACATATCCCGTGAAAAAGAAAGGCATTCATGCCGGAATGTCGTTAAGAGAAGCGATGGCGCTCTGTCCCGAAGCTGAGTTGGTACCTGCCGATTACAGGCTCTACACCCACTACTCCAACAAATTCATGGACATAATAAAGCAGTATTCGCCGCTTATAATGCGCTACGGCATAGACGAGGCTTATATAGATTACAACGGCTGTGAGTATCTTTTCGGCCCTCCCGTTGAAATCGCCTACACGATAAAGGAGAGAGTAAAGAACGAGATTGGTCTTACGGTGTCCGTCGGCGTAGGCGATAACCCCCTCATGGCTAAAATGGGCTCCGATTACAAGAAGCCCGACGCCGTCACTGTAGTGACCCGCGATTTTTGGCGTGAACACATACTTCCACTCAAGGTCTCAGACCTAATGTACATAGGCCGTTCGACTACGCTTAAATTAAACAGCATAGGCATATTTACCATAGGTCAGCTTGCTACTGCGAGTCAGTCTGTGCTCAAGGCCATGTTTGGCGTGGCCGGCAAGCAGATGTGGCTTCACGCAAACGGCATAGACGACCAAAAAGTCTTGCTCGAATCCGACGACCAAAAAAGTATAAGCTGCGCATGCACGCTCCCGGGAGATATCGAGTGCATAGACGAACTCTATACCGCGATACTGCGACAAACGGATAAGGTCTCGTTCAAGCTCCGTCAGCTCGGAATGCGTGCACTCGTCATAGGCGTGACAGTAAAATACAACGACCTGTCGCACTTGTCCAAACAATATAAAATGTTCTCCCCCAGCGACGTTACCGGAGAGCTCTACGACCATGCAAAGAGGCTCGTTACGTCCCTGTACGGTGCAAAGCCCATTCGCCAAGTCGGCGTTAGAGTCGCATCGCTCGTACATGGTAGGGAACAGCTCACGATATTTGAGGACAAACTGCACGAAAAGCGGCATAAGCTCGATTGTGCGCTCGACGAGCTCAGAACACGGTACGGCAATGACGTAATAAGTCGCGGAAGTACACTGTGTTATGAAGCGCATGACACTGAGGACCTCGTACCATTTGACAGGCAAGGCGCAAAAAAATGAGGTGTTTTCACCCCATTTAACCATTCCTCCGTCATTCCTGCCTGTGCTTCTGTATCTCTCTGGCAAGTATCTTAAGCTGTCCCATGAGCTTGTGGTTCTCATCTCTAAGCGTCGCATTTTCTTCGTTCAGCCGTTTGACCTCCGCCTGAAGCGCCTCATGCTCGTTGGTTATCCTAGCAAGTGCCGCCTTAAGCCTCGCTAACTCCACGTCGTTTGCGTTGACGGTCTCGCGCTGTGTTATCTGGTTCTGAGAAAACTCAGCCACGATCTCATCGAGAAAAGCATCTACCTGCATTGGTGAGTATCCCATCACCATTCGAGAAAACTTCTTTTTTACTATATCTTCCCGTTTCATTTGCCCTCCTAAATCAAGCCGGACGCCAAAATGACGTCCGACAGATCCGATTGGTGTTTACTGTTCCTTTGAAGAATCTCCGCCAATCGAATAGTTGCTGGGAGCAAGGACATAAATTCCTTCCTCAATGCGGAGAAGCCTGCCGTTAAGCGCATATGCTGCGCCCTCAAGATAGTCATGTACACGCTGGGCTGTCTCAATGCTTGTGCTGATAAGCTCAACGATATTGACTATGACCGGTCTGCGGCTCTTAAGTTGGTCGATAGCCGTGTCTGCGTCTTCATAGCTCACCGGCTTGTAGATGATGAGCTTCTGCTTTGTAGCAGAGGGAAGTGCGGTAATGTTCTGCTTGCCACCCTGCCTCGAACGTCCTCTAGAGGGTTGCTCCTCTTCTTCGGCTTCGTCGTAGTAATCGTCCTCGACGTAGCCCTCGTCTTCGTAGTCTTCGACCTTTGTCGCACCGATAAAAGTTGAGATTTTGTCGAATAATCCTGCCATGTTTTTACCTCCAGAAATTATTTTGGCGCCTGGAGTAGAACTTTGAACGCTTGGTCTATCTATATAGCGTCCGCGACTGTCAATATCGACTTCCAAACAACGCAGTCCCTATACGGACCATGTTGGAGCCTTCCTCAATAGCCGCTATATAATCTCCGCTCATACCCATGGATAGATACCGCATCCGGACACCGCTTATGTCACTCGCAGCAATGCGAAGGAACAGTTCACGCATTGCTGCAAAATGCTTACGCACTCCGCTCTCGCCCAGCACGGGAGGAATACACATAAGACCCTTTACGGCAATCCCGGGAAGCTCGGAAACCGCTGTTACAAGGGACATCGCATCCGCTACACGAATACCGCCCTTCTGTACCTCATCACCTATGTTGACCTCTATAAGCACATCCTGGATTATCCCCATAGTGCTTGATCTTTTGCTTATCTCTTCCGCAAGGGGAAGCCTGTCCACAGATTGGATGAGGTCACAGTGATTCAATACATATTTTACCTTGTTAGTCTGTAATTGTCCAATAATATTTTTCTTGACATTGTGCTCACAAAAGAAAGGGAGCTTGTCTACAAATTCCTGTACCCTGTTTTCTCCGACGCTGTACGCGCCCGCTTCGATAGCTTGGTGTATGCGGTCAATATCGACAAATTTGGTAACCGCCACTATCTCAATATCCTCGGGTCTGCGTCCGCTTCTTATCGCCGCATCGGCTACATTATCGACTATTCTCAGATAATTTTCACGAATACTCATATTTTCGTCCTTCTTTAGTCATTACCAAAGAGCTTTGAAAAGAGATTCTTCTGAGACATGACGAGCGTCTGTCCCACTGCAAGCACATCAGAGTCGCCCGAAGCCCTAATCAGCACATTGTCTCCGTCAATGCCGAGTATGTCCACATAAATGATCTTGTCACTGCCCTTTACCTTTACATAAGTAAGCATGTCTTCGTCAAATAATATGGCGTCTTTATTCACGGTAAGTCCCGTAGCGTGCAGGGAAATATCCCCCTTAATCGATCGTATGGATATGTATCGCCCTATGTCACGCTCAAACTTGAGTATGTTGATAAACGCATCTCCCGACTTGAGTGGCTTTTGAGCTATGCCGACATATGTCGTCTCACTTTCGCCGCTGAAGCTTACTTCATATCTCTCGCCCTCAACGACCCTGTACATATCGCTTCCCGATGTGATAAACGCGACGTACCAAACATTCGGGTCCACGAGCCTATAGAGCAACTTCTCAGAATCCATAGTGGGGTCGGTCGCGCTCGAACCCTTAATGGCTCCCAAGACGAGCTTTGTAGATATTATTTCAAGCTTTGCGACATTGAGTGCCTGTTCATAACCGTCAAAATAGAAGCTCACCCTGCCGTCTGCCGCGGTACTTACATCCGTACGCCACTGATTGAGCTGATCGAGTCTCGTCGCACGCTCCTGATACAGCGCATTGAGAGTCTCCGTGCTCTGAACCCTTGTCGCAAGATACGCCTGCCTCTCCTCAAGTAAAGCCGTAAGTTCATTCTCTATCGTAAGCACATCTTCTGTGCCCTTATTCAATATAGCGGACTGCAGACGATCCTTGACCACCTCGATTCTGTTGTTTACATCGATAAGTCCCAAATCCTCGACACTTGCAAGCTGTGTCATCTGTTCTTCGTAGATGTCCGCCTCTATTTGAAGCAACGCCTGCATCATATCGTCGCTGTAGCCCCATTTGTACACGCACGCCACAGGTGTACCCGCAGCTACCGTGCTTCCCTCTTCGACTTTGTGCTGTATCCTGTCGTATTTATCGACGCTTATTACCTGCTCGTTTCTGATGACCGCAAAGCTCTGCTGTACTTCGGTGTCCATAATTCCCTCGGCTATAACGCATTGTCCGCTTCCGGGTATAAAAAGCACAAGTGCAGCCAATATCACGAAAAACAGCGACACACATATGACGTAAAATCTGGGTTTGAAAACATATTTGGTTCTCTTACTGCCTCTATACGTTGCCATAAAAAAACCTCCTCATTTTGAGTATTATATCACATAAACTTTGAATGAGGAAGCTATAGCGGCGTGTATTGCAATTTATGCCGATAAATGAGGCTTTTAGACCTCGTCAGGAGAATAACCCTGCTTTTGCGAGCGTCCGTATTGCCTGTCGAAGTTCTCCTTGTTTTTGCTCACATAGCCGTTATATAGGTCGTCGGCTGTCATGCCCATCCGTATGCACATGCTTATGAGAAAGTGCAGTACGTCTACGAGTTCCTCGCGTGCGGCATCCTCGTTGACCGGCTTTTTGTTCTTCCACCACTTGTAGTTTACCTCGCAGAGAAGCTCCCCAAGCTCCACGAAAATCGCTATGGCGTCCTTTTGAAGCCATTCGTCACGGCTTATACCCTCAAGTCCCCTCCGCTGTTCTATGTCCCTGTCAAGGGCGTTTTGCAGAGAGAATATCACATCCAACTTATCGTCCATGGTATCCTCCGTATTACTTTTTCATAAGTTCGCTGAGTCCGCCGCATTCTCTTCCCGCAAATACCGAGCAGAGCTTTGTCTCGTCGCATACATGGGGAATAATCTGCATCACATCGTCAAGCGTGAGATAGTCTAAGTTATTTATCATCTGCTCCTCAGTGACTATGGGAAGCCCTGCCGAGGCGTATTTTGCGAGCATAGAGGCGTGTGCCGAAGTTCCTTCGTTCCAAATGGAGAAGTTACCCTTGAGCTGTTCCCTCGTAAAATCGAGTTCCTTCTTCGTTATGCCGTTCTTTTTGAGGTTTTCCATCTCCTCGAGCATGAGGTTGAGCACCGTTTCCGCCTGGTTTGCCGCTGTTGAAGCGAATAACGCGAGGTATCCGGAATTGACAAAGGCAACCGGCATAGAGCCAACCGAGTACACGAGACCTCTCTTCTCTCTGATATTCTGGAATAGCCTCGAACTCATTCCTCCACCCAGCAGACTGTTTATCGCCATGAGCGCATATCTCTTCTCATCGCCAAGGCCGAAGCTCGGATACGCCAGCTCAATATGCGTCTGCTCGAGGTCGTTTCTGTCTATCACAGCCGATTCACGGACGCACTTAGGCTTGCCGTATTCGCGCTTTTTAAGCTCTCTGTTGTTTTGGGATATGAATATTTCACTTATCTCGTCTACGAGCCTCTGTTGGTCGAAATTGCCCGCACAGGTGACTACCATGTTGTTAGGCACGTACAGTCTTTCCATGTAATCTCTGAGATTCTGCTCGGTAAACGAGCGTACCGTCTCCTCAGAGCCCAACACACTGCGTGAAAGCGGATCGTCTCCGTAGTAAAGCTCCTGTATGCGCTGTGAAACGAGGTCGTCCGGGTCGTCCTGCGACATGAGTATCTCGTCACACACAACGCCCTTTTCGAGCTCCATATCCTTTGAATCAAACTTGGGATTCAACAGCATATCCGATATCACGTCGATTGCGGTCGGCAGATGCTTGTCCAACACCTTTGCATAGAAGCGCGTGTTTTCCCGGGATGTGCCGGCATTAAGGCTTGCTCCCACGGCATCCATATCCATCGCTATCTCCGCAGCTGTCCTGTTCTTTGTTCCCTTGAATACCATGTGCTCTATGTAGTGGGAAATGCCCGCTTCATCGGACTGCTCGTCCACCGTTCCCGCATTAACCGTGAAGCTCACGGATACAGTGCGGACATTATCGAGCTTTTCGGCAATTATCCTCAAGCCGTTGTCAAGTGTTTTGTCTAGTATCATTCGCTACCTCTCAATCGTATAGACCTATTAGCTCACCCGTAGTCACAACCTCGAGTTTCATTTCCTCGAACTGCAAAAGCAGCTCCTCCAAAGATTCCCCTGCCTGTGCTGTGGGCTGCATAAGTATTATGTTTCCGCCCGCGGCATTTCGTGCGCGCAAAACTATATTCTCGGCGTCATCCCTCGCGCAGAGCAAATCTATCGTGCATTTTACATGGGTAATGCCGAGATTCTTTGCGGCCCTGTCGGATACGTTTTGCTTTCTTGCGGCTGAGTAATACAGCCTCGGGGTTATGCCGCAGATTTCCTTAATGGACTGTATGGATGTTATTATATCCTGCTCTACCCACGCAATATCCCCATCGGAATTCGGATAGTCGCCGAGAGTACCTATTTCGTGTCCCATCGAGACGATTTTTCTGACCTGCTCGGGATTTCTCCTCACGTATTCGCCGCTTATAAAAAACGTCGAGCTTATATTTCTGCTTTCAAGCGTGTTCAGTATTTTATCTAACGACCCCGCCTTGTACGACAATGTCCACTGCAATGCGACAGCGTCCGTATTCGTCCCCATGTATACCGCAGAGCCTATAGTGGGCTTAGCGCCGGCAAATGGTTCCGCTGTGATGGCATATAACGCGGCAATCACCAAAAAAAGCGCTACGTTCACCACGATACCCGTAATTCCCCTCATCTTAAGCATGCCCTCACATAACCTCCGCAGTTTACTTGTTTAATGATATTCACCATAGGTAATAAATATCACAACGGAGTGCTTATGCAGTCTTTTGCAATCGGGGTGTTATTCAGGCTTTTTTGTCCTTATTATTTAACAAATGCCGCACAGCAATGCTGCACGGCATTATCATTTGTGCTATTACTTCGCGTCCTCGGGGAGCAGTCCCTTTCTCGTGAGGTCTATTTTGCCGTCGGGCTTAATGTCGATAACCCTTACGAGTATCTCGTCTCCCAGTGAAACGACGTCCTCGACCTTCTCAACGCGCCTGTTGGCAAGCTTTGAGATGTGAACGAGACCCTTCTTGCCGGGCTTGAGTTCTACCTGTGCGCCAATGGGCAGTATCGAAACTACCTTGCCCAGATATACGTTGCCGACTACTATGTCGCGGACGATATCCTCTATCATCTTCTTTGCAAGCGTCGCAGCCTCGGAGTCCGGCGAAGCGATGAACACACGTCCGTCGTCCTCGATATCTATCTTTACGCCCGTCTCTGCGATTATCTTGTTTATGGTCTTTCCGCCTGTACCTATGACCTCGCGAATCTTCTCGGGATCTATCGTGAAGCGTATGATTCTGGGTGCATACTTGGAAAGCTCTGCGCGAGATGCATCGAGAGTCTCAAGCATCTTGCCGAGTATGAACATTCTGCCGTCCCTCGCCTGTGCGAGTGCGCGAGTAAGTATCTGCTCGTCAATGCCCTTGATCTTTATGTCCATCTGAATCGCCGTGATACCGTCACGTGTACCTGCTACCTTGAAGTCCATGTCGCCAAGGAAGTCCTCAAGACCCTGAATGTCCGTCAATACAACTATATTGTCGCTCTCCTCGTCCTTGATGAGACCCATTGCAACGCCTGCTACGGGCTTGCTAATCGGAACACCTGCGTCCATTAGTGCGAGTGTGCTGGCACAGATGGAAGCCTGTGAGGTCGAACCGTTTGAGCTTATGACCTCAGATACCACACGGATGGCATAGGGGAACTCGTCTTCAGTAGGAAGCACCGGCACGAGAGCTCTTTCCGCAAGAGCGCCGTGACCGATTTCACGTCTTCCCGGACCGCGCATCATGCGTGCTTCGCCTACGCTGTAGGGAGGCATGTTGTAGTGGTGGATATAACGCTTGAATTCTTCTTCTCCGATGCCGTCGAGCGTCTGTCCGTCACCCATTGCGCCCAATGTAGCGACGCTCATTACCTGAGTCTGACCTCTTGTAAATACTGCGCTTCCGTGTGTACGTGCAAACAGTCCAACCTCGCACCAAATGGGGCGGATGTCTGTGTATGACCTGCCATCCGGACGAATGCCCTTGTTGATTATCTTATCTCTTACTATTTCCTTTGTGAAACCGTAGAGTATATTATCTATGTCCTTTGCAGAGCCGGGGAATTCTTCCTCAAACCGAGCAATCGTGTCTGCCTTGACCTGTGTGGTACGGGCTTCTCTCTCTTTTCTGTCGAATGTATCGAGCGCCCAAACCATGTTCTTGAATGCGTATTCACGAACTCTTTCGGCAAGTGTCTCGTCGGGCTTATAGACCTCGACCTCGCACTTTTCCTTGCCAACCTCTGCGGCGATCTCGGAAATGAAAGCAACTATCTTCTTGATGTGTTCGTGGCCGAAGAGTATCGCCTTGAGCATCTCTTCCTCGGTTACTTCGTTTGCGCCCGCCTCAACCATCATGACTGCGTCCTTCGTGCCGGCAACTGTCAGATGGATTCTGCTCTTATCGCGCTGTTCGCTGTTGGGATTTAAAATATACTTGCCGTCTACATAACCGACGCTTACCGCGCCTACAGGTCCCATGAAGGGAGCTTCGCTTATGCTCAGAGCAATTGATGCGCCGTTCATTGCGAGTACATCGGGTTGAATGTCCTGCTCAACCGACATAACTGTGGCAATTACTTGTACGTCGTTATAGAAGCCCTTCGGGAAAAGCGGTCTCAAAGGGCGGTCGATAAGTCTCGAAGTAAGTATCGCCTTCTCAGTGGGACGTCCCTCACGCTTTATGAAGCCGCCGGGAATTTTACCCACGGAGTACATCTTCTCCTCAAATTCTACGGACAGCGGAAGAAAATCGACTCCGTCCCTCGCTGTCTTTGCTACGGTAGCACATACCATTACCGCGGTATCGCCACAGCGGACGAGGCATGAACCTCCCGCCTGTTCAGCGTAAGCTCCGGTTTCGACGGTCATCGTCCGTCCCGCAAGCTCCATTGAAAAAACCTTTTTCATCTAATTCTCCTTCTAATATACATTATCTCGAGTATTATAGCATAGTATTGTACATTTGGAGCATGGTACCGGTGTATATTTTAGGCAATCTGCAAAAATACGCAGTTTCCTCAAAACTTAGCACTCCTATAGTAACACCGTGACAAGCACATAAGGGTTTGATACACCGCATCCATGCCACGAGAGATATTCTCATTACACTTTTCCCCGAAACACCCGTCGCTATAAACATCGCTTCCGCCTCAAGAAACTCGCTGTTTCCGATATCGCCGCATGTACAGTGAATTCCGCAAGTGATATTCGGTTCTCCCATGCACGTAAAACACAGCCCACCCCGAAGGGTGGGCTGCATCTTTACCTAATGAGGATTATGATTTCTGAATTACTTCTTCTTGTAGATAATGATTGCGGCACCGCTGATCATGGACATGATAGCCATTGATGTAAGAGCGATAGCGCCGGTCTTCGGGATCTTTGTGAAGACTACCTCAACGGTCGTGTCACCGGTTATGG
>SAMEA3663283__coassemble_759_pt1 | contig 77291 bp, 74 predicted proteins | sample SAMEA3663283__metabat2_low_PE_022 | metagenome-assembled genome bin SAMEA3663283 (sample SAMEA3663283) | pig gut metagenome | biome: pig gut; feature: pig-associated habitat; material: faeces | place: China | collected 2013
CGTCCGCACTGGAAATATCGGTTTTGTGTATATGCCGAGTGTCCGTATGAACCGGCAGGGGCATTTTCGGGAGTGTGGCTACACTCCCTATGCTTGCTGCGGTATCTCTTTTCTTACTACTACGGTAGACACCCTGCGCTTTTCAAAACCGGACGAAAAAAGCATTTCTCCATTGTGGCAAATTGTTCGCACAATCATCATTGCTTTTATTCGTGTACACGTATATAATAAACAACAAAGGAGGACTGATCGTAAATGGAATATATGTCTTGCCCGGAAGCCGCAAAGAAATGGGGGATCTCTGATAGGCGCGTACAAAAGCTATGTGAGGAAAATCGCATCCCCGGGCTTTCTCGCATTGGAAATATGTGGCTGATTCCAAAGGATGCTGAAAAGCCAATCGATCAACGTACAAAGACCGCAAGGAGAAAGAAATAGGTATTTTCATTGCGTAATACCCATACGCACATTATAGCTGTGCAAAGCCGACAAGAGAACAGGGCATCGACTTTGTATAGCAGTGTCGATGCCCTGTTCTCTTTTTTCCTGGCAACTCACAAAAATATTTTCTGAAATCTTGTAAGGTTTTTCTCTTTGCGAAGTCTTACTTGTGAAATGAGGTGGTAGCGTAATGGAGTTTGAACAGATTTACAGTACCTATTTCAAATCGGTGTATCACTATATATGGCAGCTTTCGGGTAATGAACATATCGCAGAAGAAATCACAAGCGAAACATTTTTTAAGGCAATGAAATCCATAGATAATTTCCGTTGCGAATGTGATATGTGTGTATGGCTCTGCCAAATTGCGAAAAACACCTACTTGTCCTATCTGAAAAAGAATAGCAGAATCGCAAGTGTTGACGAAGCGGAATTGCAGAATATAGCTGACCCGGACGCTTTTGTTGATGCGCAGGTTGGTACACAAGAAGAAGCACAGCAAATACGAAAATTTCTACATACAATGGCTGACCCATATAAGGAAGTTTTCATGTGGCGTGTTTTTGGAGAATTGTCATTTAAGGAAATAGGCGACCTATACGGAAAGACTGATAATTGGGCTTGTGTTACCTACCACCGAGCAAGGAAAATGATACAGAGCAGATTGGAGGAAATCATCAATGAAAAATGAGTGTAGTATTATTCGTGATATACTACCGCTGTATTTTGAAAATATGGTGAGTGGAGATACCGCAGCATTTGTCAAGGAGCATCTTGAAAACTGCCCCGAATGTACCGCAGAATTTGAAAGAATGAAGTTGGGTAAGCAAGTGGACGAGGCAGCTACCCTGCAAAGGGAAAAAGACGCAAATGTGATAACTTCGGTAAGAAAGAAAATTCGCAAAAAGAAATGGATTGCTATTGCGATAACCGCAGCCTGTTTGTTGGCTATTGTTATTTTTCTGCATTACTTTCCGATTTACCGAATTGTTGAAGTCGGCGGAACTTCCTATTACAACAGCAGCGAAATTGCGAAGTTAGCCTATATCGGCAGCAGATCAGATCGTGCAGAAGCGCAATCTATTCTACGCCAGGCAGATGCAGCCTTTCATGACACCAGACACACAACCACAGAAAATGAAGCACTTTATGGTGTGCTGTCACGATATGCAACGGCTGCCGACTGCTATGAAAATGTGGCATTTGTCAACTATTCGCTTGAATTGTGGTCGGCGCACCTTGGTAATACGGAAGGGTTTTTGTGGGTGTACTATTCCTGTGAAGCGATTGATTATGACGGAAATGTTGTTTGCGGCAGTTGGAATGTCCCGGCTCTTTGGAAAGTGGAAAAGGACGATACGGGAGCATGGGCAGTGGTACAAATCAGGGAACATCCGTAAAGTAGGAGATGAAATATGTTTGATACTTTATACGAGATAATGACGTCCGGCTCTCTCATAGGGCTGTTTCTTCAAGTTGTCCCCGTTACCTGTTTAGTAGGACTTGTTTACGCAATCTATCGACTTGTGAAAATCAAGAAGCACGAACTTCCTGTCGCATGGGGAACAGAGATTATGCGTTGGCTCTTTGTTTGTTATCTGACAGGTCTAATCAATCTCATCCTTGTTCCGAGAAACCTTTGGACTTATATTTGGTTTTATCTGCGTAATGGTTATAGCGGTGGCGAACTTGACCCACTATTTTCCGGCAGCTTTAACTTTGTACCTACATTCTTGAAAGCCCAAACAGGGGAATTTACGATTGGTCGTTGGGTAAGAACAATGCTGGAGGGTAATCTTATCATATTTTTACCTATGGGATTCTTCTTACCTTTTGTTTCAAAGAGAATCAATACACGAAACATTTTTGCTTTTGCTATCATAACACCTATTATAGTTGAACTGTTACAGCCTATCATCGGACGCAGTTTTGATGTTGACGATGTAATGATGAACTTTACCGGGATTATTGCTGGCTATTTCATAGCCATTGGAATTAAGGCGATAGCAGCAAAGCTGAAATCATAAGCCATTATTTTCATAAATGACACGCGAAAAAGTTTTGAAAAACCCATTGACTGTCACCTTGGGGGTTAGCTTATCCTGTATATGGAGGTGAGTAAAATGCTAATAAATGAAGCATGCAGAGAATGCAATCTAACCAAAAAAGCGATTGAATATTATGGCGAGCAGGGCTTGATCAGTCCGGTTATCATGGACAACGGGTATCGCCAGTTTTCCGATGCAGATGTTTCAAAACTCAAAAGGATTGTGGTTTTGCGTGGATTGGGTTTTTCAGTGTCGGATATCCGTACTGTCTTAGAAAAAGAGGGCTTACCGGCAATCTATGATGTTCTCAACAAAAAAGAACTTGAAATTGCTGAACTGCAAACAAAGCAAGCGTTGATCAAGCAGCTTGCGGACGGCGGCGATTGGGATCATATCCGAACACAGATGGACGCACTTCAAAAAAAGCAATCCATACTGACCCGTATCCTTGACAAGTTTCCCGGCTGCTATGGGAAATTCGTATGCTTACACTTTGCTCCGTTTTTGGGAGAGATGATCACAACGGAGGAACAGCAGGACGCATTTGAAACAATCATCAGTTTCTTAGATGGTATTACTGTCACCGTTTCTGGGGATCTGCAAGAATATCTTGATGAAGCAATAAGGAATACCGATATTGCCATTATTCAAAATGCGTCCGCAGCACTTTCGGCTGCTATGGAGAATCCAGAGCAGTATATCCATGACAACAAGGATATGCTTGAACAATATCGAGCTGTTATGGAATCGGAGGAATACAAAGCAACCCCTGCATACCGCTTACAAGAATGTTTGAAGCAATTCCAGAATGAAAGCGGTTATAATGAGGTTTTTATTCCGGCTATGCAAAGGTTAAGTCCGTCTTATCGTGAGTATTACAAAGCCCTGCAAATAGCAAATGAAACGTTTATAAGGCAGTACCCGCAACATTGATAGGAGAAAAATATGCAGCCCAAGCATAAAGTAACATAGGGACAATCATATCTTCTATTCAAACGAACCGCAGCGGCGGCGAGGCTAAAACGCCTCGTCGCCCCTACTTATGTTTTATGTAAAAAAGGCGACTGCCGGATTTCCAAACAGTCGCCTTTTATTTGTCAATCTTAAATGCATCTGCCTGCTGGCAGAGGGAAATGTACTTCTGTATTTCCGCTTCACTTTTTCCTGCAAAGAAATCTGTAACGCTTTTTGATACCGTGGCAGTTTGCTTCATCGCCTTATGAAATACGGTACAACAATACCGCGATGGCAAGCAGCGTTGCATTCATTTCCGACAACGGGCTATTGACGGTAGACAATCAATTTCAAGGAATCAGAGGGAAAACAACCAAAGGCGAAATCACGACTTATGTTGAGAAAAACCACTTGACTTATTCTGGACACGAGTTGATATTGGGGAACCCAATAGTCAATGTTGCAAAGTGTCAGCTTGCAGCATCCCTCCGTTTCCGAGACTTCACTTTTCTTGCTATAAAAAAGCCGATGACAGCCCCCGCGAGGTTTAATATGATGTCATCCACGTCAAAACATCCTCTTATTGTTAGAACTTGAAGTGTCTCAATGGATAGCAGAACCACAAAAGTAAACAAGATAAACTTGATGAACACCCTGTATTTCTCAAACAGTCTCGGGATGAAATAACCAAACGGCATGAATAAAGCGAAGTTTCCCAAGAGACTAATTATTTCATGAGGTATCAGATATGGAATTGTTCTATGGATAATCGAATAGAGGCTTCCGTAAATTGTTCTGAAAGGAACAAGGTTTATGCTCATTTTCACCTGTTCCCAGTAAGGCTCATCACCAATATTAAATCTTTTTCTCACGAAGAGTATAAGAAACAACGCTATACAGTATGCTCCAAATAGCAACCAAAGGATTCTATCACTGTTAATGCTTTTATACTTCTTGTTATGGCACATCTCTTTTCATGGGCGGTTTTTGTACGAGTTTGAGTATAACTCACGCTCCGCGGTTGATTCTCACAATCGCGTTTCTTATGCGGGAGGTATATATGTTCCTTGCAAGATTGGACAGAAGCTCAAGTGTGACAAATCCAATCTCGAGCGCAAGTGCAATCAGTCCAAGCGGAATATCGGGGAACAATGTCAAAATGTCAACGTTGAGCACAAACTGCAGAATAAGCACGCCTATTGCTGTGAATACGTTGCAGTAGAGCATCTTCAACATGAAGCCTACTCCGCGGTTTTTGAGCTTGAGGTCTAAATAGTCCTTGAATATGCAGTAGTGACCAAGTAAAGCGAGGTAGGGGAGTAGATTGATTTTGCTGGTTACGATCAAGAAGCCTATGGCTGAGCTTGCGATGTAAACCAGTATCGCATGACCGAATGCCCCTTCCGTGGTGAGCGCAAATACGAATATCGCGGAGCAGAAGTAGGCGGTGAGTTTGATGAATCCGAGATTTCCCGCTACATACAACGCAAGAGCAGTGAGCGCTGTCGCCATAGCCGATAATGTGAGAAGCACTGTGGCGGGCGGTTTGTTTGCATAGGAGTTCTTTAACAGCACGGTATCAGATCTCCTCCCATACATTCACAGCAGCAGTCCGCGCAGAGCAGCGAACTGCATATGTCGCACGAACTGCATCCGTTTGAAACCACGGTCTGACCTGTTGAGTGGTTGGTTCTCGCGGATGAGTTCTTCATTGTCATGTAGGCGTTTCGGTATTCACTGTTTCCGGGTTCCTGCTGATATGCATACCCGAGGTATTCGTTTGCTTTGTCGTACCAGCCCTGTCTGAGGTATATTATGCCATAGAGATAATGCCACTCGGCATTGTGAACAGACATGGTATCGAGCACTCGCCGCGCTGAAAGCAAATCGTTCTGTGAAATAAACGACCTTACCTGTGCAAACTGTGAGGCACCCTCGCCTGTGTACGACGTATTCCTGTTGCTGTAAGCATCACTGTAGGAATAGCCGCCTGAGTTTGAGGATGAATTGCGCCCGCGTTTCTGGATTATGTCATACGCCTCGTTAATCTCCTTGAGCTTTTCATTTGCAAGCTCCTTAAGGGGATTATCTTTGTATCTGTCGGGATGATACTTTTTGACGAGCGCAAGATATGCGGCACGTATTTCCTCCGGCGTAGCGTTCTCGCTTACCCCAAGGACTTTATATGGATCCATCTAAAACCTCCGTGGCTTATCGTCTGCTTCTTTTAAAAGCTTTTCGGTTCTATTATAGCATCCTAAACGGATGATATTGTCAAGTATGGGCTTACAACAGTTTACGTTAAGCAAATCATACGCCTTTGCTGCCTCGTTGAGCGATAAATAGAGCAAAAAGGAAACTCTTTCGACGGTCGCGTCGGCGTTGATAAATGGGTTGAACGAACCGCTTTTCTTGTCTTTTTCCTTATCATCCCACGCATCGGCAAGGTATATCCACCTGCCAAGGTGATACGCGATTTCGCCCATAATGAGTTTATCATTGTTACTGACGGGTGCATTGGCAAGACACGCTCGCATCATGCGCGCAAATGCATCTGCGGGAGGGTCTATGTCGGGAGCGTTCTCGCGCTCGATTTGAGTCAATTCCACTATTCCGGCCTCTATGCTTGCGGCGGTATTCGGGTATAGCGCACGGGCTTTCTTGTAGGAAGCGCGCATCACGACAGAGCCTGCGCCGGCGAGCAGTTTTCTCTCGTCTCTGCGGTTATCACGCAGCTTATGCCACGATAGAAGTACATTGAGCGCGGCGGCAAAATCGAGAGCGGCCGATTCTGCAACTATGGGCTTTTTCTTGAAACCCTTATAGACACATTTGTGCGGAAGCACGGGCTGCTGTTCGTTCGGGGCGGATAGCAATATTGCGATAAAAGCACAGTCGTAGCTGAGAAGCGCCTGCGATGCAATACCGTACTCCTTCTTCAGCACACTGCACAAACCGCAGTAATATGCGTCATACATGCTTTTATCCCTTACTCTGAGTTCACAGGTCAAGGGCTGTACATAACCGAACATGATTTCTCTCCGATCAAATTGACTTAAATTATACCACATAGCTGATGTTGAATTGTAGAGTAAATGCAAACTTGCACGTTCAAAGCAAAGAAAAATCGGTTATACAGGGCAAGAAAAGTGTTTTAGCATGTCTAAATATTTGCAAAATTCTTGTTTATTTATTGATAGCTATCTGTTATACTATACGTGTACTTAATCGCGTTATGCGATGAAACACATATCTTAATAGGAGGAAACATCAATGAAGAAGTTTATTGCATTGCTCATGGCCGTTGCTATGGTTGCTCTCATGGCCGCAGCTTGTACACCCGCTGATGAGACCTATGAAATTGCTTTGATTACCGACATCGGTACAATCAATGACAAGTCCTTCAACCAGGGTACATGGGAAGGCGTTGAAAGGTATGCAAAGGAAAACAACAAGACCTATACATACTATCAACCTACAGCACAGGAAGATGCTGAGTACCTCAGCAAGATCGAAATGGCAGTTAACGCCGGTGCAAAGGTCATCGTAACCCCCGGATTCCTGTTTGAGACAGTCATCTATCAGGCACAGGATATGTATCCCGACTGCACATTCATTCTTATCGATGGTAATCCCCACGATGCAGATTACAACTATAAGACAGGCACAAACACCGTCGGTATCACCTACGCAGAGCAGCAGTGTGGCTTCCTCGCAGGTTATGCGGCAGTGAAGAGCGGCTATACAAAGCTCGGCTATCAGGGCGGTATGGCAGTTCCTGCGGTTATCAACTACGGTTTCGGTTTTGTTCAGGGTGCTGAATATGCCGCTAAGGAACTTGGCGTTGAAGTAACAATCAACTACAACTACTCCGGCAACTTCTCAGCAACTCCCGAAAACCAGGCTCGTGCAGCTTCATGGTACACATCCGGCACAGAGATCATATTCGCAGCCGGTGGTGCTGTTGGTTCATCGGTAATGAGCGCAGCAGAAGAAGCACAGAAGTTCGTTATCGGTGTTGACGTTGACCAGTCCGGCGAGTCTGAGACAGTTCTCAACTCTGCTCTTAAGGGTCTTGAAGAGTCCGTATACCAGATGCTCACGGCATACTATGAGGGTTCATTCCCCGGTGGCCAGAACATCATTATGGATGCAAGCAAGAACGCTGTAGGTCTGGCAATGGAGTCCAACAAGCTCGAGGGTATGGATCAGGCTGCATACGATGCTCTCTTTGCAAAGCTCGTAGCCAATGAGATCGAGATCAAGAACAACCAGGCATTCCTCGATGCTAATGGTCAGCCCATCCCGGATCCTTCCGGATTCAACGAGACATTCGAGTATGTAACAGTTGTTTACATGTAATTTCTTACAGACTAAGGTCGGGCAATCCCGACCTTTTTCTTATGCCTAAACTCGAGCAACAAAAAACCATTCCATAGTAATCGGAACGGGTCTTTTTTCTGTCGTATGCCTTTGGATTCTTAGTCTTCCTTGTCACAGGTGAAATGCGCCAAGAGGCTCTCTTCCGCGAATTAATTATGCGTTTCTGCTTCTTTGAAAGCCTTTGATAGGGAATGAATCTTTCCATAGTTGTATCACCTCGTTTATAATGCGCGTACAACTATAGCACGGTTCCGGGTATATAACAGCTTATGTCTCAATTGTGATCTGTATCTGTCTGACGCTTGAAAACTCGGTGATTTTAAATGCTATATTCACACCCGAGGAGAGCGTAACCGAGCCTTTGGTATCAGAGAATGCCGAGCCCATGAACTCTGTCAGAACGCTCATATCAATCTGTGCGATTGTTGAATTCGTAAGTGTTTCGGTACATGCCGTACAAAAGTCTGTGAGTAATTGGAGAGTCCGCTCAAGTATAGCGGTATCTGCGATGTATGCGGCATATCCTGTGGCATCAGATGGTTCGGCTTCTTTGGGCGGAGGGGGAAGGGTACAGGTGAGAAGTACGCCGGATACGGAATCCTTTGAAAGCTCCGTATGCAACAGTACAGTACATATATCGTAGGTCAACTCGTAATCGCGCAGTGACTGTCTGTTCAATGTGAAATCACGGCAATTCGATTCGAGTCGCTGTGCGAAGCCTTCAAGCGCCTTTGATGCGTCGGCATTAGCATCTGATACGGTAGGTTCAATAGATGGATCGGGTGTGACGTCGACTTGTCTGTTTCCGATAAAATACAACGCGACACAACAGCCGAGAGCTATCGCCGCGACAGCTATATTCAGTATGTTCTTTTTCAATTTTGAACCCCAACCGTCTTTTGTATCGTTTTGCATAACTAATCAGAGAAAGCAGAATACGAGAAAAACTGCGGCGGCGTTTAATACTAAGAGAAGCGGTATGCCTATTGTAAACTTCAAGTGCCTCGTCTTATGCTTGAGTACATACATCCCCGAGAGTACGCCCAAAGCCCCGCCTATGCCTGCAATTGTAAACAGCGTGCGTTCGGGAATCCTGTATTGGCCTTTGCATGCAGCCGATTTATCTATGCACATCGCGATGAATCCCACTAAAGAACACACCGCGATGTACACGCACACTATGATATGCAGTTGCTTCACACACTCTCCGATTCTTCGGTGTATTTTCTTAAAAACTCGGGGAGATGAGCTGCACTTTCTGCGGCGATGCCCACATACAGCTTGACATCTGAGGTTTCGGTGAAGGAATCTAGATATTCAAAAAAGCCTTGAAGGGTTTCTACAGGATGGCGCACGATATTCGAGAAACTGTCGATGAATATGTACTCTAGATCGTAGTCCTGTGCAGCGATACCGGCAATGAAGCCGGCGAACATCTTCGGTCCATCGATATGGAATTCGGATGCATCTACAAACCTGATACAGTGACTGAGGCCAAACATACAGTCTTTATCAGAATCGATGAAGACCACACTGCCCTTTGAAGTGCTCTGTACTGAGTTTGCAAGGTCGAGAAGCTGCTTTGTTTTGCCGGAGCCTTTGTTACCGTAGATAACTCTTAACATGTATTTATTCCTTTCTCAGTGTTTAACTCATTGTACAACCAAACAGGTAAACAATCAACTTCATTTTCCCGAAACAGCTCATTAAGGATGTTCCTATAGTATGCTATTACATAAGAAACCACAATATGTTGGGCTTGATAAATGTCGTGCGTGTTTTTTGTCTCAGGAAAATGATACCATATGCGAACCCGCATGAGTATAGTATAACAGCCAAAGCGAGCGAGAAAAGTGCTGTTTAATAATCACACGAATTGAGGCAAAGCGAGTTGCATGCAGAAATGTTATGTGTGGTTTAAGTCGTCTGCGCGTTAAAATGCTATAATAAATAAAAATCCGAAGTCTTTGGGGGTGGTAGCGCTTATGTCTGTGAAGCAAAAGCTGTTCCTTTCTAATATCATGATGTTCTCCGTACCCGTTTTGGCGTACGCGGTATTTTCGTATATAGCGGATAGGTTGAGCTGGCAGTATCTGTTGGATCAGACATTCTATTCGTTTGAGCAGTTTCGATCTGTTACTGAAAGTGTTCAGAGGGTCGCGCGAATATGTACGGTGGCGGCGCTCTTTGTGACGCTTTTATTGCTCAACACATTGCTTTCGAGGGGAATACTCAGGCGCATACGAGATTCACTTTCACAGCTTTCAGAGGGGCTAAGGCAACTTCGTCAGGGCAACAGAAGCTTTAGATTGCAGGAGACCGACAACGACGAGTTTGTTACGGTACGGAGCGACTTCAACTCGATGGCGAGCCAGCTTCAGCAGTCGGTCGAACGCGTGGAACAAAACGAAAGGAATCGCAAGGAACTGCTCGCAGGCATATCGCACGACCTGCGATCTCCGCTGACATCGATTCGCGCATACGCAGAAGGCCTCTTAGACGGAGTTCCGCGCACGGAGGAGGACAAGATGCAGTATCTTACGACCATACGGGATAAGACGGCGGACTTACAGAAGCTTGTAAACAAGCTGTTCCTATTTTCTCGCATAGATATGGGGCAGAACGAAGATCATCCCGAGAAGCTCGATGTGGCGGCGGAGTTGAACGAGCTTTGCAGTGCGATAGCACCCGAATACGAGGACAAGGGACTTCACATCGTCTGCAGCTCAGAGGGCGAAGCAAACGTAATGGCAGACCCGGACACGATTCATCGCATTGTGATCAATATAGTTGAAAACAGTTGCAAGTACAAGCTGTCCGAAGAAGGCAACCTGCACATACATACGGTTGCGAATGACAAATATGTCTCGATAAGATTCACAGACGACGGCCACGGCGTTGCGCCCGAAGCGATTGAAAACATATTCGATGCATTTTATCGGGCGGACCCATCGAGAAACGGCAAGATAAGCGGAAGTGGCCTTGGACTTGCGATAGTGTCGAGGGCGGTGAGAAATATGAACGGTGTTATAATAGCGAGGAACGTGCAACCTCATGGACTTGAGTTGGAGATCCAGCTACCGATATTGGAGGCATCTGTATGAAACGTGTGCTTATAATAGAAGATGATACGGCGATTGCAAGGATAGAGAGGGACTACCTCGAAGCGAGCAATTTATCGACACAAATCGAGTCAAACGGAGAGGACGGGCTAATGACCGCACTCGAGGGGGATTTTGACATTGTACTTCTGGATGTTATGCTTCCGGGAATGGATGGCTTTGAGGTGTGCAGAAGGCTGAGAAGCAAGAAGGACATACCTATATTGCTCGTTACAGCGAGGACCGACGACCTCGATAAGATACGCGGACTCGGACTAGGTGCGGATGACTACATAGAAAAGCCGTTTTCGCCGAGCGTGCTTGTAGCAAGAGTAAACGCCAACATTGCTCAGTATGAGAGGCTTAAGGACAAGGAAGGTGATGCGCCGGAGGATGAGCTTGTTATAGGTTCATTAAAGCTAAACAAGAAAAGCAGACAGGTCTGGGTGGACGACAAAGAGGTGGAATTAAAGAACAAGGAATATGAGCTGCTACACTTTTTGATGAAGAATGCGGGCGTGGTATTCGACAGAGAGACGATTTACGAGCATGTGTGGGGCATGGATGCGCTAGGTGACAATGCGACTGTCGCCGTGCATATCAACAGATTGCGCGAAAAGATTGAGACTGACTCGGCAAACCCCCAATATATACAAACCGTCAGAGGGGCGGGTTACAGGATGAGGAAGAAGAACAATTAATAGTTTATCTGTTGTTTAAATTCTATTTACTGTTGGTTTAAGTCGGTGCGATATACTGTGGGCGTAGAAAAGAGAAAGGCCCACAGTATAGCGCAGCGGCTTTTCTCATACGATAGTCTTTCAAGGAGGATAGAACTATGACAGACATTAACGGCGACGAATTTGACAACGCAATGACGCATACAAGCGATGGAACCTTTTCAGAAGGGGTAAGATATACAGACAATACGCCGTCAGCTACATTCGGTGAAGCGACATGGAACAATACCACAAGCACTATGGGAAGCGGGTCCGTAAAGAAAAGGCACCCTGGCAAGGTGATACTCAAAATAGTCGCGGCAGTACTCGTATTGGGATTGTGCATGGGCATGGGCTATTTGGGCGCAGAGCTCTCAAACCGCAACAACGATAATAAAGTAGTGATAAACAAGGTAAATTCGACAAATGCCGATACGCTTACATCTACAGCCGGCACTCTCACATCTGAGCAGGTGGCGGCAAAGGTAGAGCCTACAGTCGTGGCGATTACGACGGAGAACATGACCGTTAGCAACAATTGGTTCGGCAGCTATGTAACAGGCGGTGCGGGCTCAGGCGTTATATTGAGCGAAAACGGCTACATTATCACGTCGGCACACGTCATAACCGGCGCATCAAAGATTACCGTACAGCTTCATGACGGCAAGGAATATGAGGCACAGGTAGTCGGCAGTTACGTAGAGGGCGATATCGCGGTTATTAAAATCGATGCAACAGGTCTCACACCCGCAGAGGTTGCAGACAGCGACACGGTAAAACAGGGCGCAGTGTGCTACGCGGTAGGTAACCCTGAGGGACAATTCTCGGGCTCCATCTCCGAGGGCATAGTATCTGCACTTGACAGAACGATAAGTGTTACGGTTGAGAACGAATCATACGGTAACAATTTCAACCAGAGCTTCGGCTTCGGATTCAGCTTCGGCAACGGCCTGTCTTCATCACAGACGATACAGCTCAATGTCATACAGATGACTGCGGCGGTCAGCCCCGGCAACTCGGGTGGCGCATTGTATAACGCAAACGGCGAACTGATCGGCATAGTGAGTGCAAAGAGTTCCGACAACGATTCTGAGGGTCTGGGCTTTGCGATAGACAGTAACACAGCGCTTGAGATAGCCACCCAGCTCATAGATAAGGGTACATACGAAGGCGAAGGTACACAGACGAGCACCAACAAGGCAGTTTTAGGCATAACAGTCAGACAGCTTGATGCACAGGCAGCCGCACAGTACGGCTTCAGAAATGCCGGTGTATACGTAGCCGCCATTAGCTTGGAGAGCACATTCAAGGCGGGTCTTAAGGTCGGAGACCGTATAATAAGCATCGATGAAGTTATGGTAACGCAGACGACGGATCTCACAGGTTATCTCGCCGATAAGAACGTTGGCGACGATGTAACATTGAGCGTTGAGCGCGACGGAAAGATGGTATCCGTTACCATAACACTTGCGGCAAACTCCGGCAACTGATTGTATTTCTTATCCCCCATAGCGAACGCCCCAATCCGGGGCGTTTTTTGCTGTAACACGGGTCCTCGAATACGCTCGGGTTTCGGGAGGGTGAACACGCCACGCGAAAACAACGAAAAACAGCTTCCGTATCGAAAAGCTGTTTTCTTTGCTATGTTTATAAATCTGTTCTCTGTCAAATGCGAACTCAACAATTCGCAGTGCGCTTTCATCCTACTCGGCAACAACTTCGGGCTTGTAATCGCCGACCTCGTTGAGCACTCTGACGATGATATCACACGCCCTGTCCATCTGTTCCTTGGTGTGGGTCGCCGTGTAGCTTGTGCGCAGCAGGCACATATTCTCGGGAACTGCAGGAGGCAATACGGGATTTACATATACGCCCTCTTCCAACAAGCGCTTTGCTATATAGAGCGTCCTGTGGGGATCGTATGTGAAAATGGGTATAACCGCCGTTGAACCCTCGATGATGGGAACATTGTTGGCGCGGAGCTTGTCTCTCATGTAGGAAGCTATGTCGATGAGTGCTTGAACTCTTTCGGGACTGCTACGGAGTATGCGCAGAGCTTCGAGCGCCGCTGCAGCATTGGACGGGGGAATCGATGCGCTGAAAATAAACGGACGGGAGTGGTGACGGACATAGTTGGCTATCGCTTTGTTCGCCGCCATGCATCCGCCCAAAGAAGCGAATGACTTCGAGAATGTCGTCATTATGATGTCGACATCGTCCTCAAGGTCAAAGTGTGAAGCCGTTCCGCGTCCGCAGTCGCCTATCATGCCAACGCCGTGTGCGTCGTCAACCATAAGCAATGCATTGTACTTCTTCTTGAGCCTTACGAGCTCGGGCAGATTCGCAAGGTCGCCGGACATCGAGAATACGCCGTCGGTGATGATCAGTATCTCAGCATCTTCGGGAATCCTCGAAAGCTTATCCTCGAGATCTTCCATGTTATTGTGCTCGTACTTGTATACCCTCTTTGCAAAGCTCAGACGGCTCGCATCGAGCAAACTCGCGTGATTCTCTGAGTCGTGGAGTATGTAAGTGTGGCGTGTGGCTACAGCGGATACTATGCCCAGATTTGTCTGGAAGCCCGTTGAGAAAGTGATGGCCTCATCCTTGTGGAAGAACTCGGCGAGCTCCCTCTCAAGCTCAAGATGAAGTGTCAGCGTACCGTTCAGGAAACGTGAACCCGAGCAACCTGTACCGAACTTGTCCAATGCTTCGTGAGCCGCGGCTATTGTCCTCTTGTCGCTTGTGAGACCAAGGTAATTGTTCGAGCCGAGCATTATCGTGGGATGCCCATCGATTATAACCTCGGTATCCTGCCCACTTTCGAGCGCATGAAAATACGGGTACAGTCCTTGCTTCATCAAATCCTGAGGAAAAGTATAGGACTCGAATACATCCAATAAGTTCATATAAATACCTCGCAAAATAAATAGTATTATACAGCATTCTTTTTTTTTAGTAAAGCTATGACGGGATATTACTTAGAACGCTTTTTTTCGCGTCATGCCTTTTAGGTGCTCCGCAACTTAAAAATGCAAAAAAGGCATTAAAAATAGGGTGAAAGACAATAAAAATGGGTTAAAGTGGTTGCAAAGTAAATTGAAATGGGTTAAAATACGGGTAAGTCGTATGTAATGAATGATCTGCAAAAGAATCCGACATTTAGTTGGAAATAGCACGAAAGGAGGCCGCTATGCTTCTTGGCACTTATACCCACACGGTTGACAGTAAAGGCCGGGTGTTTTTGCCTGCCAAGTGGCGTGCCGAGCTTGGCGAGACGGTCATAATTTCGCAGGCCACGACCGATATAAGGCGTGGTATAGGACTTGAACTCATGTCACTTGAGGCTTATGACATAAGAAAACGAAATCTGATAAACGTTAGCGATGACAACATTGAAGCCACGAACCTCAAGCGTGCGATTATGTACACTACGAGTGACTGTGATATCGATAAGCAGGGGAGAATACTCATACCTCAGCTTTTGAGGGAGATTGCCAAGATAAACGAAGAGGTAATACTCGTAGGTATGCATCAGAGTGTAGAAATCTGGGGAACAGAGATGTGGAACAGCTTTTACAATGGGCTTAAAAACGATCCTACCGCATGGAATACGGGCATTACAGCTACGGCTAAGGAAAACAAATGAGTGAATTTGTACACATACCGATAATGCTCGATGAAGTGTTGGAACTCCTTAAACCCTCGCGAGGCGGATTATTCGTAGACGGCACACTGGGAGGCGGAGGTCATGCGGAGGCTGTACTGTCAAGACTGCCCAAAGGCTCGAGGCTGATTGGCATCGACAGAGACAGGGAGGCAATACAGGCAGCGACAAAGCGGCTCGAAGGTTTCGGCGATAAGTTCGGTACAATCTGCGGCAACTTTTTCGATATGAAGACGCTGTTAAACGGAATCGGAGTCACACAGGTAGATGGGATACTGTTGGATTTGGGTGTCTCCTCCCACCAGATAGACACCAAAGAAAGGGGCTTTTCCTACAACACGGACGCACCCCTCGACATGAGGATGGACACAGAGCAGGCACTGAGTGCTTACGACGTCGTCAATACATACACATTTGAACGGCTTGCGACGATAATACGCGAATACGGCGAGGAGAGATACGCCGGAAAGGTAGCCTCCGCGATACTCAGAGCGAGGGAGCAAAAACCCATAGAGAGCACTAAGGAGCTTGTGGAAATCGTAAAGAGAACGATGGGTAAGGCGGCGTACAACGAAGCACAGCACCCGGCAAGGAGAACATTCCAGGCGATACGAATCGAAGTAAATGCCGAACTTGACGGCCTGGAGGAAGCGATAAGGAATGCCGAAAGCTTGCTTTCACCAGGAGGAGTACTTGCGATAATCACATTCCATTCACTTGAGGACAGAGTGGTTAAGCAAACGTTCAAGAGCTTTGAAAACCCGTGTGTATGCGACAGACGCGCACCCGTATGTACATGCGGAAAGAAGCCTACGTCGAGGATATTGACAAAGAAGCCACTGATAGCTTCCGAAACGGAAATGAGCGATAATTACCGCTCGCACAGCGCGAAACTGAGAGCTATAGAAAAGCTGTGACAGAATAATTGCACGAGGAGTGAATAAAATGGCAGTAGCGGCAAGAGTAAGCGAAGAGAGGTATGCACCCGTAACGGTCGTGTACAGGCATAGTAAGGCCGCGGTTGCACAGCCTGTTCCGCAGCCAAAAACCAGACCGAGGACGAGACCGGTTGCGGCACCCCAAACCAAAACACGACTGAGACGCGTCAAAGACCCGAAGCTTAAGCAGAAGGTCGTTACGATCGGCTCGATCGTTTTTGTCGCGTTTCTGGCGATTGTAATGCTCTCAGGCTACATAATGGTCAACAGCACCTATTCGCAGATAAATCAAATGAAGGCTCAGAACGTTGAGTTGGAGGCATCGCTTAACGAACTTAACGCACAGCTTGAGCAGAGTGTGGACCTAAATGAAATAAGACAAGCGGCATTGTCGGAAGGTATGATTTACCCGGATAGCCAACAGATAGTGCCGATAGGATAAAAGCTGTTGGAGGGTAAATGTCAAAAGCTGTTAAGGGCGAGCGTAAGAATAAGAAAAAACAATCGAGTATGCAGAGCCGTTTGGCCATAGTGTTGGCTATTTTCGGCGGCATGCTTCTTATTATAATATGCGGACTCATAAAGGTACAGGTTATTGACGCACAGAAGCTTCAAGAGGCGGCGCTCTCCCAGTGGACGAGAACTTCACAGCTTGAAGCGGCAAGAGGAGATATAGTCGACCGCAACGGCGTAGTGCTTGCAAAGTCGGGCACGGCATACAAGGTGTTGTTGTGGCCGAAAAACATAGACAAGAGCGAGAGAGAACGTGTCGCAACGGAGCTCAGCGGTCTGCTCGATATGTCTTTCACAAAGGTGTATGAGAAGGTCTGTGATACGAGCAAACAGGAGATAGTCCTAAAGCGCCAGGTTTCGCGCGAAATAGTAGACAGGATATACGAACTTAAACTTGGAAACGGTGTTGCGACCGCCGTAGATACTGTGCGTTATTATCCGTACGGCACGTTGTTTCCACAGATACTAGGTTTCACTACAGTTGATTCAACAGGACAGGCGGGGCTTGAGCTGTCGCTTGACAAGTATCTTTCTGGCGAAGACGGCAGAATGGTAACGGAGATTGACAGAGACGGAAACTCTCTGCCTTTTGGCGTTCAAGAGTATATTGAGCCTGTTGACGGTTGCAAAGTCGTGACAACATTCGACTCGACGCTCCAAGCGATGCTTGTGCGAGTGCTGACTACCGCGAGGGAAGTCAACAACGCGGCAAATGCGCAGGGAATCATAATGGACTGCACGACGGGGGAGATACTCGCCATGTCTACAGTTTATGAGGGCGGCGTATTTGACCTCAACAATATAGACAGAAGCAACATAACCGAGCTGACAAGGTTATCGCGCAACAGGACGGTTGCGGACTCATATGAACCAGGCTCGACATTCAAGATAGTTACGCTCGCAGCGGCTCTTGACAGCGGAGCGATAGATGCGAGCTTCACAGCGTTTTGCCCGGGTTACAGAGTGATTTCGGGTCAGCGAATAAAGTGCTGGCGCACAAGCGGCCACGGAAGCCAAAATCTCACGGAAAGCACGGAGCATTCGTGCAACTGCGCTTTCATGGACATGGCTTTGAAGATGGGTATAGACGAGTTCTATGACTACATCTACAAGTTTGGCTTCGGCGAGCCAACAAACAGTGGACTTTTGGGAGAGTCGAATGGAATTATAATCAACAAAAAATACGTCAGAGACTTAAACATAGTCCGTATCGGCTTTGGTCAGAGCGTTGCCATAACCCCGATACAGCTCGTAACCGCTGTAAGCGCGGCGGTAAACGGAGGTAATCTGTACCAGCCTTATGTAGTAGACAGAATCATCTCCGCAGACGGCAGTGTCGTAATAGACAATGAGCCAACGGTTGTCAACAAGGTAATATCCGAGGAGACATCTGCAACGGTCAGGCAGATACTTGAAAGTGTGGTAGCGAACGGAAGCGGTAAGAATGCGCAGGTCCCGGGCTATAAGGTAGGCGGAAAGACGGGTACAGCGCAGAAGTATGGCGAGGACGGAAAAATATCGTCGAGCCTTATCGCATCGTTTATCGGCTTTGCGCCTGCGGATGACCCAAGGTTTGTGGCTCTTATCGTAGTCGACGAACCCAAAGTAGGAGTAATCTACGGAAGTACCGTTGCGGCGCCGTTTGTGGGAGAGGCTTTGGGTGAGGCACTCAGAATGTATGGGTATCTCCCAGAGACGATGCAGGAAACCGTGACAGTTCCGGATTTGACGGGCCTTACTGTTGAAGAGGCGGTTAAGAAGCTTGAAGAAATCGGGCTCGGCGCGGTGTGCCAGGACGAGGATGCGGTAACGTGTCAGATACCTATGCCGGGAGCGGTTGTCAACAAGGGCACAGAAGTGTTATTGTATACCGAAAGTACAGGAGAGCTTCCGGTGGAGGATGACACGGATGTTGTGAGTATGCCTGACCTTAAGGGAATGACGAGGTTGCAGGTATACGATACACTCAAACAGCTCGGTCTTACTATGGAGGTTGAGGGTGGTTACTCGGGTGGAAGACTGATTTACCAAAGTGTGGCGGCCGGGTCTGAGGTAAAAACCGGAAGCGTTATCAAGGTAAAATTCGGATATGAGGACGGGAGTGATTGACAAATGCTGTTAAGCGAATTGTTGAAAAGCATACCGCATCGGCTTGTAAATGGCGACGCAGAAATAAACGGGATAGAATACGATTCCCGCAAGGGCATCGAAAAGGGAATGTTGTTCTGTTGTATAGTAGGTACTGCGCTTGACGGTCACGATTTTGCGCAGACCGCATACGAGAGTGGCGCCGCGGCGCTTTTGGTTGAGCGTGAGCTCGATATACCCATACCGCAAGCGGTGGTAGAGAACGGAAGAATAGCGATGGCTACCGTTGCGTCCAACTTTTATGGGAATCCCGCAAACGCTTTCCCGATAGTAGGAGTGACCGGCACAAACGGAAAAACCAGCGTTACATATATGGTGAAAGAGATAGCCGAAAGCTTCGGTAAAAAAGTCGGGGTCATCGGAACTATAAAGAATACGATAGGGGATGAAGTGCTCTTTACAAGTAGCAGAACTACTCCCGAAAGCGTTATGCTGCAGGCAACTTTGAGAAAGATGGCTGACAGCGGAGTAGATCTGGTGGTCATGGAAGTATCGTCATCTGCGCTGGATCAATACAGGGTATACGGCATAGATTTTACGGTTGCCGCGTTTACCAATCTGACGATAGACCATTTGGACTATCACAAGACATTCGAGAACTACCGTGATGCCAAGAAGAAGCTCTTCTATTCATGTAAGCATGCCGTCATAAATAAAGATGACGCAAGTGCGGACGAGATGATGAGAGGAATCTCCTGCGATTGCATCACCGTGGGCATTAGCAAGGAAGCCGACATAATGGCGACGGATATTGAAATAACAAGTAACGGAGTGAGATACGTAATTCACACTCCTGCGGGCACTGAAAATATGATGGTGCCGATACCGGGACTGTTTACGATTCAAAATTCTATGATCGCAACAGGCATTGCGCTTAAGCTTGGCTATGACCTCAAGGGCATATGTTCGGCGATGAAGAATGTGCTGAGCATCGCAGGGAGACTCGAACCCCTTCCTACAAATGGCAGACCGTTTAACGTGTATTTGGACTTTGCGCATACTCCGGACGCTTTGCAGAATGTGCTGAGCACCGTCGGACAGTTCGCAAAGGGCAGGGTCATATCCCTGTTTGGATGTGGAGGAGACAAGGACACCACAAAGCGCGCAATGATGGGAGAGATAGCAGGAAGGTTTTCCGACTTAGTTATACTTACTAGTGATAATCCCAGAACCGAGGACCCTTACAAGATCATATCTATGGTCGAGGAGGGTATAAAGCGCACTGCGGTCAAGTATGTGATCGTTGAAAACAGGCGTGAGGCAATAAAGTATGCGCTCAAGTTTGCGAAGAAGGACGATTGCATAATACTTGCAGGCAAGGGACATGAGGATTATCAGGAAATAAACGGTATTAAGCACCACTTCGACGAAAAAGAGGTCGTCGCAGAGCTGCTGCTCGAAATATAGGAGGACGTATGCAAAAGATGATATTGGCAGTTCTGCTGTCATCAATGGTTGTAATGATTCTGGGAATATTTGTGATCCCATTACTTAAAAAGCTTAAACTTTCCCAGAAAGAGCGCAAAGAAGGCCCTCAGACACATCTTGCCAAGGCAGGTACTCCGTCCATGGGTGGAATTATCATACTTGCAGGTGTTATTGCAGGTACACTGGCGTTTTCTGTTGGATCTATGGTATACGCACTCCCATGTCTTATCGTTACGCTAACCTGTGGCTTAATAGGCTTTATAGACGACAGCGTCAAGATAAAGGGCTCGGGTAAGGGACTCAGAGCCTATCAGAAGATAATCGCTCAGTTTCTCGTCGCATTTGCGGTCGGATTGTACTGCAAGCGTTATTTTGGCACAGCTATTGAATTGGCATTCTTCGACATCGAGATAGACCTTGGTTGGGCATACATTCCCGTGGCTATGATAGTGGTACTTGCTGCAGTGAACAGCGTAAACCTTATAGATGGCGTTGACGGACTCTCGTCCAGCGTTACGCTCATATATGCATTGTCAATGGGCCTTATATTCGTCGTACTTTCAAACGTTAGGTCGGCAGAGGGTCAGGTAATGCTGGCACATGGCTATGACGGGATGGCGGTGTTTGCAGGTGCGATTGCTGGAGGATGCTTGGGATTCTTGAGGTTTAACGCTTATCCTGCGAAGATTATGATGGGCGACACAGGCTCATTGGCTCTGGGTGGCGCAGTTGCTATGATGGCACTGAGCTCAAAGGCGATACTGCTCCTGCTTATAATGGGCGGCTGCTATGTTGCGACATCGATATCTGTAATACTGCAGGTGGGCTCATACAAGCTCAGACATAAGCGCATATTCAAAATGGCGCCTTTGCACCATCACTTTGAACTGATGGGCATTACGGAGCCCAAGATAGTTGCGGGCTACGCCATAGTCACGGCACTGCTGTGCCTCGTAGGTCTTTTGGCTTACGTTTAAACTGTTATCACCGTCCGGCACCTTATCTGCTTCGTAAATGGCGCTTGGGCGTGGCGGAAGGTTGAGGCGTTTGAGTCAGAGCGCGGCTCGTTGACTCAAGCTCCTTGGCCTGTCGGACGGTTCTTTTTTAGTAAAAAGTGTAATCGACATATATCCTAAAATACTTATTTTGGAGTGTATGATGGAAAGACAAAAGACAGCATTGGTTGTGGGGATGGCGAGGAGCGGTATTGCGAGTGCGAAGCTCCTTGCCAAAAACGGCTATAGGGTGATTATTAACGACCTTAAACGCGATATAAGCGGTTTGTTTGAGGCACTTGGCGATATTGAATTCGTAAATGGACTTGGCGCTCCCCCCGAGGCGTTTCTCGAAGAGACAGACCTCATGGTACTGAGTCCTGTAATTCCGATTTTCAGACCATTTGTAAAGAGTGCCATAGACATGGGTATAGAGGTAATCGGCGAGATAGAGCTTGGCTATCGCTATTGCGACAGGGGAAGCAAATTTGTATGTATAGGCGGTACAAACGGCAAGACAACAACGACCGCACTTACAGGTGAGATATTCAAGACCGCAGGACGCAATACATTCGTGCTCGGCAATATTGGTATACCTATCTGTGAACACGCAGAGGAAGTAAAAGCCGGCGATTTCGTGGTAGCAGAAACAGCATCCCTTCAGCTCGAAAGCATAGTCGATTTTAGGGCAAATGCGGCGGGTCTGTTGAACATTACAGAGGACCATATCAACCGATTCGGCTCAATGGAGGCATACATTGCCGCTAAAGTTCGTATGTTTGAAAACCAGACAGAAGAGGATTTTGCCATACTTAATCTCGATGACCCTATTGTCAGGGGCATGGCTAATAAGACGAAGGCTCGTGTCATATACATATCTTTGGAAAGTGAACCCGAGGAAGGCGCGTTTATAAGAGATGGCAGTATAATGTGGCGCTTTGACGGCAGGGAGGTCAAGGTATTGCCGATTTCCGAGCTCAGGATACCCGGAGAGCACAACGTTCAGAATGCGATGTGCGCCATAGCACTCTCGCTCTGCATGGGAATAGAACTCGAGCCGCTTAGAAAGACGCTTCGCGAATTCCCCGGCGTAGAGCACAGGATAGAGTTTGTGCGCGAAAAGAACGGCGTACAGTATATAAACGACTCAAAGGGAACGAACCCGGATTCCACCATTAAAGCCGTGCGTGCAATGGGGCGTCCGACGATACTGCTTCTTGGCGTGGGTGAATACGATAAGTTCAGCGACTTTGTACCGCTGTTTAAGGAGTTTAACGGCAAGGTTAAGGCAGTTATCGCATCGGGAAAGACCGTGCCGGAGATTCTGACGGCGGCTGCTGCAACGGGTTTCACAAATGTTGTCGTATGTAGCGACGGACTGAAGGAAATGGTTAAGCTCGCAGAGAGCATGGCGAAACCCGGTGATACGGTTCTCCTATCGCCTGCCGCTGCAAGTTGGGGAATGTTCGATGACTTCGAGCACAGAGGGAGAGTATTCAAGGATATAGTAAAAAAGCTTTAGGAGTGGTTGGATGAAGTTAAGAGAGGAGATCAAAAAACAGGGCAGAATGGACTTCCTTCTGTTCGGTACGATAATTGCGATCTGCGTTTTCGGCCTTGTCATGGTCCTCTCTGCCAGCTATTATTCGAGCTACAGCGAATGCGGAGACGGTTTCAGGGAATTCTCGCGCCAGGCAGGCTTCTTTGCGTTCGGCTTGGTAGTGCTTCTTGTGGCTTCGGCCGTGCCATTCAAGGTATATCAAAGTGGTTGGGTCTCCGGCATATTTGCATTGGTGGTAGCGGCTCTTTGTTTTGCCGTCATATTCTTCGGAAAATCCGATTACGGCGCACAGCGTTGGATCCAGGTGGCGGGCATAAGCATACAGCCGTCGGAGCTTGCAAAGCCGGCAGTGGTGCTCGTGATGTCGTGCTACATCGCGCAGTTTCCGCAGGGTGTGCGTAGATTCCGCGGCTTTATGATAGCGTGTGTAATATTTGTTTTAATGATTTCGCCGATACTGGCGCAGAGCAATCTTTCCACGTTGATGATTCTCGGAGCCATATTCATATTTATGCTCTTTATTGGCAACGTGCCAATCAAGTACATAGCTATGATAGGCGGCGTTGCTCTTTTGGCGGGTACCTGCATGGCAGTGTTCACCGAGTACAGGATGGAAAGACTGATGTCTTTTACAAACCCGTGGAAGGATCCGTCTGAAACGGGTTATCAGCTAATTCAGTCGTTGATCGCGATAGGCTCAGGTGGATTCTTCGGTACGGGTCTCAATTTCAGCAGACAGAAGCTCTTGTTCTTGACATTCGGAGATACAGATTTTATATTCGCAATTATCGCAGAGGAATTGGGCTTCTTCGGATGTGTATTGTTGTTATTGGCTTACGGCTTTGTAATATACAGGGGCATTAGAATAGCCATGCGGTGCAGGATGCGCTTCGGCGCTCTGCTTGCGGGCGGACTCACGGCAACGATAGGCATACAGGCTATGGTTCATATCATGGTAGCGCTAGGAATATTCCCGACTACCGGACAGACACTTCCGTTTATCAGTTCGGGAGGAAGCTCGCTTATCGTATTTATGGGACTTGCGGGGATTCTCCTTAACATATCCCGATACGATGTCGCCAATCAGATAACCCGTGAACCGGTAGTAAAAAACTCCAACACCAACATAACACCTATCGGCACAAAGGGACAGAACGGGCAATAATTCGCACAATTTGACGGTACACCGCATACAATAACATTGCATTAGAGTATGGGGGTACTTTCATGGATGTTTATAAAGTGGACGGTGGCAGGAGATTAAGCGGTGAAGTGAGCGTACAGGGAGCGAAGAACGCGATTCTACCCATTCTTGCCGCGTGCATATTGAGCGATAAGCCTGTTGAGCTTACCAACTGCCCGGATATTTCGGATGTAGACAACATGCTGTCCATATTGGACTGTATAGGCTGTAGGACACAGAAGTTTGAAGACAGGGTAATCGTAGACGCATCCGACGCAAACTGTTGTGAGATACCTCAGGAGCTGTCGAAACGACTAAGGTCATCGTTTTTCGTGCTTGGACCGATGATCGCCCGTTTCGGAAAGGCCAGCTGTTGGCATCCGGGGGGCTGTGAGATAGGCAACAGACCGATAGACCTCCATATAAACGGACTAAAGCGCATCAATGTCGATATCGCTGAGGGCTTCGGGCAGATAAAATGCAGAGGCGATAACCTTATCGGTGCGGATGTCCATCTCGATTATCCGAGCGTTGGTGCAACCGAAAACATAATGATGGCGGCGGTCAGAGCCGAGGGAGTAACCGTCATCTACAATGCCGCAAGGGAGCCTGAGATAGTCGATTTGCAGAGGTTTTTGAATGAGATAGGCTTTCATGTGGCGGGTGCAGGAAGCTCGATGATTGCAATCAAGGGCGGCGGTGTCACCCATGAGACCACGCACAGGATAATTCCTGACAGGATAGTGACGGGTACGCTTCTGTGTGCGGGCGTAATGTGCGGGGGCGACATAATCGTCAAGGAAGTTGAGGAAAACGACGTTTCGGCGATAGTTTCAAAACTTTCGGAGACAGGATGTAGTATTACCTCAGACCATAACAGTATAAGACTTAGGGCTAACAGGCGTCCCGGAGAGATAAGACTGATAGAGACCTCTCCGTATCCGGGTTTTCCTACTGATATGCAGTCGTTGATGTTTTCTACGTGCAGTGTTGCAGACGGAACGAGCGTGATAGTCGAAAACGTGTTTGACAGCAGGTTTAAACACGTTGCAGAGATGGCGAAGATGGGTGCGATATACACAATAAAGGACAGAATCGCCGTGATTCGCGGCGTACCTAAGTTGACCGGTGCAGAGGTTTGCGCGAAGGAGCTTCGAGGAGGCGCGGCACTCACTATAGCCGCTATAGCGGCGGAAGGTGAGAGCACAATTCACGGAGTTGAATACATAGATAGGGGATACGACAAGCTCGAATGCATGCTGAGATCGTTCGGTGCGTCGATAAGACGAGAAACGGTTTAACGGAGTTTATACGAAGGATGAAACAAAGGGGAGAAAACAGAAAGGGTAGTGAAAGCAAGTCGGGCGAAAGACCGAACAAGACATTCGAAACAAACAATGTTCCGAATATATTGCGTGCCCGAAACGGAAAACGCAAAAAGAGGCTAATGCGCAAGCGTGCGACTGTTATTGTTTCGCTCGTTGCATTTGTAGTGCTCTGCGCTACACTTTCGTGGTTTTTCATGCGTATAAACGAGATATCCGTGACCGGAAACGTTGAAACTACGACAGAGGAGATAGTCGAGCAGTCACAGCTTGCAATAGACAAGCACGTATTGTTTTGCGGGCTTGGAAATGCAAAAAAGAATCTCGAATCGAATCCGCGCTATGTAGTTGATTCTGTAGAATACGTTTTCCCAGATAGGATAGAAATCACGCTCGTCGAGCATACCACGGCAGCCTTGATTGTTGGAGTTCACGGCATAGCCGCAATAGATGACAGGGGACTGGTGCTTGAATTAGATGCATCGGATGAGCCGGATGAAGTAAAGGTGTACGGGCTGAGCTTGATGGGCTGTATTGAGGGAAAAACGATAGGCGAGGAATACGATTTCAGAATTGCGGCGTTGCTTGAAATAGTCTCATTTTTGGATAGCACAGACAATAAATGCGGAATTAAAATCATAGATATGTCAAATCCTTTAAATGTGTATATGGTGACGCAAAGCGGTATACGGGTGGAGATAGGTCAGCCTACTGAGATAGAGACAAAGATGGAAGAAACGCAGATAGCGCTAGTAGAGCTTGCGAAAGCGAACATAGCTGGAGGCACCCTGAGGGTGTACGGTACGGGAAGACCGGTGTATACGCCTGTTGATGCAGATGATACGACGGATGGAAGTACCACACCCGATGAAACGACCACGACTGAGCCCACGCAGACATCTGAGCCTGTTGACACCCAGGTGCCGACACAGACGTCGTAAATATGCGATATAGCTCGATGGATTTCACCTTATTTCGCGCTTAAATAATGGAAGTTAATTCCATGGTTTGTTGCCACAAGGCAGACAATATGCTATAATAATCGAAATCTGGTTAGGTAGGAGAATATGGGAAAACACGTTGCCATACTTGACATAGGAAGCTCCAAGATAATATGTCTTATATGCAGCACCGAGGATGACGGTTCGTTCGTTGTCAGGGGTGCCGGCGTGGTGGGCTATGCTGGTTTTAGGTACGGTAAAATACTTAGCGAGAAGAGTTTCAAGAACGCAATAAGGGATGCTATAACAAAGGCAGAGAATGACGCAAGTCGCCATGTAAAGACTATTATAGTCGGCGTGCCGTCGCCTTTCTCAAAACTCATCGTAAGCAAGGGTGCGGTAGAGCTTGGCGGAAAATCGATATCCGTGAGGGACATCGACCGAATGGTAGTATCCTCGTTCGACTTTGAACAACCTGCAGGCTTTGAGCCGATACACGATACACCCATTGAGTTCAATATTGACGGAACTTTGTCCTACGATATGCCATTGGGAGTGCCTGCAAATGAGCTTAGCGGCATGGTTTCTCACCTCTATGTCGATTCTTTGTTCAAAAAGCTTATAGTGGACGTGCTGTCATCCCTCAGAATAACAGCAAGTGAGTTCATAAGCGTGCCGCTTGCGGAGGGGCGATTTGTGGTTTCCGATGATATAGGTTCGGGTGAGGCGTTGGTAGTAGACGTTGGAAGCATGCATACCGACGTGGTGCTTATGAGAAACACGGCGGTTGCGGATATGCGGACGCTTGATGTCGGCGGCTATAACTTCACGAGCGATATTGCATACATTTTTGATTTGCCGATAGTCGAAGCGGAGAAGCAAAAGCGCAACTATGTCTACGCCCTAGACTACACAGATAGCGTAGTAAAGATAAAGTTGCCCGAAGAAGTCATAGAGTTGAATCTCTCGGCAATTTCCGAGGTAATAGACGCGAGAACTTACGAGCTTGCCGACATGATAGAGGAGGCAATCGTAAGCATGGGCGTGAGAATGGGAGAGATAACTCCCATATATCTTACCGGCGGAGGAATTTCGCTGATGAGAGGATGTACAGAATTCATTTCTGACTATTTCGGAGTGAAATTTATAGTGAATATGCCGTGGATGCCGAGGTTGAGTTCTCCAAACTACGCCAGCGCGTTTGCACTTATGCGATTTGCAATGAGCGAGAACGAGCTTGGCAGGGAAAGCACAGGCTTCTGGCAAAAGATAAAGGATTTTCTTACTAACTGATACTCAAGGAGGATACGAAAATGCCGTTGGGAACATTCGAACTCGACATGGATACAAGGACTTTTGCTAAGATAAAAGTAATTGGAATCGGCGGTGCCGGCAATAATGCGGTGAACCGCATGATTCAGTATGGATTAGGCGGTGTTGAATTTATTGCCGTCAATACGGACAAGCAGGCATTATTCCTATCCAAAGCAAGCCAAAAGGTTCAGATCGGTGAAAAGCTCACGAAGGGACTTGGTGCCGGCGCAGACCCCGAGATAGGCAGAAAGGCAGCCGAGGAGAGCATAGATCAAATTAAGGAAGCACTTAAGGGTGCGGATTTGGCGTTTATAACCGCAGGCATGGGCGGCGGTACGGGCACAGGCGCAGCTCCGGTAGTGGCCGAGGCAGCAAAGAGCATGGGCATACTCACGATAGGCGTAGTCACAAAGCCGTTCTCATTTGAGGGCAATGTCAGAATGCGTCAAGCGTTGATAGGCGTCGAGAATCTCAAGAATGCTGTGGACACGCTGGTCATAATCCCCAACAGCAAGCTGATGGAGATATTTAAGGATCTTACATTCAGAGATGCGTTTATGGCAGCTGATGATGTGCTTAGACAGGGTATTCAGGGAATAAGCGATCTGATTGCGGTACCGGCTGTAATAAACCTCGATTTTGCGGATGTCAGGACTATAATGCGTGAAAAGGGCATGGCTCATATGGGGATGGGCAATGCGTCTGGAGATAAGCGCGCAGAGTTAGCCGCCAGACAGGCCATAGAAAGCCCGCTTCTCGATACTTCGATTCAGGGTGCTATGGGCATACTCGTCTGTATAACGGGAAGCAGTGACATCAACATGTCGGACATAGACACAGTCATGAATTTGATTACCAGCCAAGCAGACGCCGAAGCAAACGTTATATTCGGTGTGTGTATAAACGACGATATGAAGGATTCGGTAAGCGTCACCGTTATCGCAACGGGATTCTCCAATAGCGACAACAAAACACAACAGCCCGAAACCGTTGCTCCTGAAGCGCCGAGAACCATAATCGATGAGAGAGCGGGTTCAAGGACTATAATCGAATCATACTCCCCAAGAAACAGGGCTTCCGTCAACGCTGCATCAATTAGATACACTGAGGACGAACAAGGCGCCGTGATAGAGAGCGAGAGTGTAAGTAAAAAGGACGAGGGAAGGCACTCGCCCATAAGACGAGCAGAGCCAAGGCGCGAGGCGAGACCGAGATCGGATGAATCGAACCTCGAGGTTCCGGCATTCCTAAGACGCAAGCATACAAGAGACGAGTAACATTTGGAGGTAGATTATGAAAGAGATCATCATAGCGAACAATGCACCTGCCGCAATCGGACCGTATTCGCACGCTGTATCGATTGAAGGGATCGTATTTACATCGGGCCAGATAGGAATCAATCCCGAGACAAAGGCAATGGCTGAGGGTGTAGAAGCACAGACAGAGCAGGCACTTACAAACCTCAAGAACGTACTTGCCGCCGCCGGTGCAAGCCTCGAAGATGTAGTAAAGACCACCGTGTTTATCAAGAATATGTCGGATTTCGCGAAGGTGAACACGATTTATGCGACATACTTTACGGATATGCATCCTGCGCGTTCATGCGTTGAGGTTGCGGCATTGCCTGCAAACGCACTTGTAGAGGTAGAAGCGATTGCGTTTAAGAGCGCAGACGAGACAGCACATATATAAGCCTCAGTAAATGGTTGAGTTGGGGGAAAACACATGGAACCAAGGGTATTCAACAGGCGTCCCATGTGTACGTATGCCATAGCAGTCGTTCTTGGTATACTCTCAGCGAGATTATTTAATGACACACCGCATATTTTGTCGGGGTGTCTTGTTTTTATATGCACCGCATTTCTTTTCTTCGTATTCAGGTTTACAAAAAAGCGGAGTTATAGGCCACTGTCGCTTATTTTTGTGTTTATATTTGCATTGCTCTTGGGATTGTGGGCATATCCTGCATTGCCAAATGAGGGGGAATACACAATAGAGGGCAGGGTCAGCGAGACGCCCGAATATGATGGAGACGTATGCCTGCTCACTCTCGACGAGCTTAAACTCAACGGTACAAGCATCGATACACGCATTAAACTATCGGTATATGAGGCTGGAAGCGCCTACGGGGATTATATAAGCGTACATGGACGCGTGGTTATACCTGATGACAGCGACGAATTTCCCGAGCGGCACTACAATCTCTCAAAGGGAATAGGTTTGCTTGGTTTTGCGGATTCACGCATAGAAAAAAAGGGATACAGAGGCGATTTGTATGGGTGGCTCCTAAGTATTAAGAACAGGCTTATCGATAACGCAAATAAGCTATTCGGTGAAAACGGGCCCGCAATTGCCGGTATGCTTTTCGGTGAAACCAACAATATTAGCAAGAGCGACATCAACGCCTATAGAGACAGCGGCGTTGCCCACCTGTTTGCCGTATCTGGACCCCACGTATCGATTATTGCCGGCACATTGTTATTGGTATTGAAGCGCGTAAACCCGTGGATAAAGCTATCGGTCATAGGCGTAATCCTGCTTGTTTATTGTTGGATAACCGCCTTTGCCGCCTCGCTCGTCAGAGCTATGGTTATGACAATGTGCGTGCTTGCGGCAGAGCCGCTTGAAAGGCGCTATGACATGGCCTCGTCGATGTCGCTTGCGCTCATGTTGATATTATTTTCAAATCCTTTTGCACTGTACACAGCAAGCCTTCTCATATCATTTGCCGCTGTATTTACGATTTCAACTCTTACGCCCCTTCTTTCACGGCTGTTTAAAGGCGTACACAGCGTTATTTCCTCCGCTATATCTGTGTCGATTGCAGGTTCTGTAGGAATGGCGCCCCTGTCTACGTATTTCTTTGGCAGGCTTCCTACACTCGGAGTTTTTGCAAACTTCATAGTGATACCGTTGGTGCCGATAATTATTATTCCGTCGCTCGTTGCCGTACTGCTTTGTGCTATATCGCCGCAGGTGGGAGCGGTAGTTGCATTTGTACCTAAAAACGTCATAGTATTCGTGAACGGCTATCTTTTCCGAATTGCAAATATCGCTTTTGCGGCGGTCGATACGAATTCACCTTCTATTATCGCCTGCATATCAATGTACATACCAATGCTTACAGCCTCGGATTATTGTCTTTTGGACAAAAAGAAAAAGCTACGGCTAACGCTTGTTACAGCGGTCGCAGCTTTGGTTCTGATTATAATCACTTAGCGGTTTTTTTGTTGAATATAAAGCGATTCTGAATGTAATAGTTGAGGACAAATAGTGGTATATCGATCATAATCTTTGCAAGCACCTCGTTTACTCCAAGGTGCACAAGTCCACTTACACAGCTTGCCGATACCAATATGCCGAAGCAGACAAGTGCGGCAAACTTAAGGAAAGAAGCGGTGCTGCTACCCTTAAACACGGCGTAGCGGTTTATCGAATAGTTGAGTATGGAGGCAACCGCTCTCGAAACGATTATCCAGACTGCGACCGTACTGATGGGACTGTTGTTAAATAATGAAATAGTCGGGAAAAGCCAGCAAAGAGTCATATACAACGCGTAGTCCACTAACGTGGAAATCAGAGACGATGCGCAGTATTTGAGTATTTGACGCAGTATAAGCCACGTATCTCGCCATGTGTTGTAGCTTGAGCCCTTGTTCTCATCTATGTAAACCGTTTTAATCGGTATCTCTACAAAATGCGAGTGCCAGTTTCTTACGTTTAAGAGCATGTTCATCTCATACTCGTATCTGTCGCCTTCAAGCTCTGCAAGCTTGGGGAAGAGTGAACGCGGAAGGCCTCTCAGACCGGTCTGTGTATCTGTGACTTTTTGGCCGGAAACGATATAGAATACGGCTATGGTCGTCCAATTACCTATCTTTGAACGAATGGGAACGTTCTTTCCACCGAATCTGCGCACGCCCAAAACAAGTGCTGTATCATCTTTTGCAAGCTCGTCCATAACGCGAATAATATCCTCGCAGGTGTGCTGACCATCTGCATCGGCGGTAACGATTCCTGCGACCTCCGGGTCTTTCATTATGTGTCTAATACCCGTTTTGAGTGCAGCTCCTTTGCCACGATTCACTGCATGAACCAAAAGGGGAACATTCCTGTTCCTTACTTCGTCAAAGACAGTCTCGTATTCAGGAGCGCTACCATCGTTGACAACTACTATATCAAGATTGTGAGCCAAAAGATTGTCTATCAGTACTATCAACTTATCGTCCGGCTTATAAGCGGGTATAAGAACGGTATACTTCATTATAAAACCCCAACAATGTATTTGCCCATGGCTTACTTACTATCATAACATTTTTGACACGGAAAATAAACAATTAAAATGATAGAGTCGCGAGAAACTGAGAAAGCTAATACAAAGGTTGGTGATTGTATGAGCGAGAAGAGTGTAGCCGAGGAAAACGCAAAGAGAAAAAAGAAGCCAAAAAACAAGAGAGTGAGGCGTATACTGCGAATAGTATTCGCGTCATTGGCTATTGTTGTGGCTGTGGGGCTGTTTATTCTTGCGGATTCACTCGAAATGAGCGATTGGCACAAACTCGACATGAGCCTTATACTCGACGCAAAACAGTCTTCAATCATTTACGACAAGGACGACACCGAAATAAGCATACTCTACAGCAAAGAGGACAGACAGTGGGTAAGTATAGACGAGATACCAGTGCATACGCGTGACGCATTCATAGCGGTTGAGGATGCGAGATTCTATGAACATAACGGCGTCGACATAATAAGGATATTCGGAGCTTTGATTCACGACCTGATGGTTGGAAGCTTTGAACAGGGCGCATCAACGCTTAGCCAACAACTCATAAAGCTAAGCCATCTTACGCCGGAGCAGGGGGTTGCGGACAAGACAATAGCTCGAAAAGCGGAGGAGGCGGTGCTCGCGTGTCAGATGGAGGCGCAGTACAATAAGGAACAGATACTTGAGATGTATCTGAACTACGTCTATTTTGGGGGAGGATATTACGGCATAGAAGCAGCGGCAAGGGGTTATTTCGGCGTTCATGCGAACGAGCTTACCATAAGTCAAAGTGCATTGCTTGCAGGTGTCGTGAAGGCACCGTCAAACTACGCACCTCATATAGAATATGAGAACTCCATAGAGAGAAGAAATCTCGTGCTCAGACTAATGCAGGAAGCGGGATTCATCGATACTGCACAATACGCAAAGGCGGTGAGTGAGCGTGTCGAACTCGTCAAAAGTGAGACTCGAGGAAAGCGCGACTATTATATAGATATGGCCGTCGAGGAGGCGTGTAACATTCTCTCAATAACCAAAGAAGAGTTCTATACAAAGGGCTACAGGTTGTACACAGGTTACGACAAGGAGCTTCAGGAGCAATGCGAGAAGACGTTTACAAAGCAGGAGCTTTTTCCGGATACCGACTCACAGGCTGCTATAGTTATAAAGGATGTAGACAGCGGCATGATATGTTCCGTGATGGGAGGAAGGAAATACGAGGTCACATACGGGTTCAACAGGGCGACAGATATATCCCGTTCACCTGGCTCGGCCATTAAGCCGATTATAGTTTACGCACCTGCATTGGAATACTTCGGCTATACCGCCGCAAGTATGCTGCTTGATGAGCCCACTAACTTCGACGACTATTCACCGAGAAATTCAAACGGCAAATACTACGGCTGGGTAACATTGAGAGATGCTGTTACAAAATCGCTCAATGTCCCTGCTGTGAAGATACTCTCAAACATAGGCGTAGATACAGGTAAGATGTTCGCAAACAAACTGGGTATAGAGTTCGACGCCTCTGATAACGGGCTTGCACTAGCGCTTGGCGGCTTTGCTTACGGCGTATCTCCATGGCAGATGACGATGGCATACTCGTGCTTTGCATCGGGAGGAATACTAAGGGAGAATACAACAATAAGAAGCATAACCGACAGAGATGGCAATGTGCTGTATGAGCGTGTGGCCAAAGAAATTCGGGTGATGAGTGAGCAGAACGCATATATACTCAACAATATGCTTACGGACGTAATAGAGAGCGGTACGGGTAAGCGTCTCAGAGGACTTAATGTGTCGCTTGCGGGGAAAACGGGTACTGCGTCGGATAATGCGGGCATAAGGGATGCGTGGATGTGCGTGTATAACCCCGAATACGCCGCAACCGTGTGGATGGGGTATGACGATGGCATGCAGAGACTTCCGTCACAGACGACAGGGGGAAATAATCCTGCGCTCGTACTGAAAGACATATTTACATGGATTTATAAAGATAGGAAAGCAAAGGAGTTCGTTATGCCAAGCGGAGTGGAAGTGTGCGATATCGATGCATACACGCTTAAGAAAACACAGGTTGCAACGCTTGCGACGGTGCTCACACCTAAAAAGCATATCATCAGGGAAGTGTTCTTGAAGGGAACAGAGCCGACGAAAACGAGCACCTATTGGACAGTTCCCGGCCCGCCCAAGGATTTTTCGGTCGTGTTGTATGAGGGTTACCCGAGGATCACGTTTACGCCCACATTGTCTCATATAGTGTACACTGTTTTCAGGGAGGACAGCGAGGGCAACGCCGTCGCTATAGGGCATTGGACGAATCTCACAACGGGTGTCATATACTACGATCTCGACGTCATGGATGGAGAAGCGTACAGCTACTATGTCGTGCCGTCGCATCCCGGAATTCAGATAGATGGGCAAAGTGCACAGGGTGTGTATTCAAATGTGGTAAGCGTATACGTGCCCGTAAGGGAGGAGCCTCCCGAATACTGGGACGATTACGAGTAAAACAGCAGAGTAAAAGAAAAAGGGCATCACGAGTGTAGCGCGTTGTCCTTAACCGACAATAACGCGACGAAATAAACCCCTTATAGGATTTGTCAAATGCACCTTGTGCGTGAAGTATGCCTATGGTATGTGAAATGACCGTGGGCGTTGGAGCTCTGTTTCACTAAACAAAACCTTATACGCAACTATACAAAAAAAGAGAGAGCATTACAGCAAAGCTTCACACCGTTTCGTTCTCTCTTTATGTTTGTATACGGACTTGGGCTTAGCCCATTTTGCATATGTCTTGCCAAATGCAGTGCTTGCACTTTAACGGATCATTTAATTCTCCGTTAAGGACATAGTGAGTATGCCTGCTTTAAAAATTAACCCTCAAAGAAGTCGCCTCTGCGGTAGTCGTAAATGGCGCTCGTACCAATGGAGAAGTCGTCGAGGTTTTCAAGCGCCTTGCCCGTACCGATCGCTACGCAGGAAATAGGATCTTCGGCAACATAGCAGGGAACCTTTGTGTGGTCGGCTATGAACTTGTCCATGCCGTAGAGCAGTGCGCCGCCGCCTGTGAGACAAATACCGTTTTCGGCTATATCGCTGGCGAGCTCCGGTGGAGTCCTCTCGAATATACTTCTGACGCACTCGAGTACTGTCTGCAGAGGTTCTTCAAGCGCATCGATCATTTCGTTTGAACCGACTACGATTGTCTGGGGAAGTCCCGAAATAAGGTTACGCCCTCTGACCTCCATGAATAGCTGCTCCTTTCTGGGATAAGCCGAGCCTATGCGAATCTTCATGTCTTCGGCAGTACGCTCACCTATGAGAAGATTGTGCTTCTTTCTCATGTACCTGACGACAGCCTCGTTGAACTTGTCGCCTGCGACCTTTATCGAATCCGAAAGAACGGCATCGCGCAGTGAAATGACCGCTACGTCTGTAGTACCGCCGCCTATATCGACTATCATATTGCCCTTAGGCTGTGCTATGTCGATACCGGCTCCGATTGCCGCAGCAATAGGCTCTTCGATAAGATATGCATAACGTGCACCGGCCTGCTCGGTAGCATCGATAACGGAACGCTTTTCGACCTGTGTAACGCCAGAGGGTACACAAACTACTACTCGCGGTTTGAAGAATATCTTTGTGCCGACTACTTTCTTGAGGAAGTGGTGCAGAAGTCTCTGTGTTATGTCAAAGTTGGATATAACGCCGTCTTTAAGAGGCCTTATGGCGATAACGTTGCCGGGAGTTCTGCCGAGCATCTTTCTTGCATCCTCGCCGATGGCAATGATGCGTCCGGTTATTTTTTCAACCGCTACAACAGAGGGTTCACGCAAAACGATGCCCTTGTTGCGTACATATACTAAAACGCTTGAGGTACCGAGGTCGATACCAACGTCATTCAATTCAAACAATGCCATTAGGGTTCCTTTCATCGCTCAGTGGCTTTGGTTATTTAATAATCAGGTGCGAGTATACTACTCAACGTACGGAATATTTTATCACTGCCCGATACATACGGCAATACCGAAATGACAGTAAACATACGATTCACCATCGTTTTCGGCAGAACAGAATATGGCGGAAAGCGACTGTGTGTACCGCGTAGAAACACACAGTACAAACACAATTATTACTTAGCATATCATTTTGAAAGCCTAAATTCAACAATTTGCGCGTCTAGTTTTGAAAACTTTTTTGAATAAATGGTAAAAAGTTCATATATAAAGTCCGTTGATGCAAATCTACGCGATTACGGGAGATTACACCTATTAACATAGAAATTACCATATGGTATAATGTCTCACAAAATGTGTAAAGGAGAGCGTGTTAATGGATTTATACAAGGCAACAGCCGCCCTTACAACGGCAAACGGTGTAACGGGTCATGAGGCGAGTGCCGCAGATGTCGCAGAGAAATATTTCAGAATGTACACGGACGACGTGTGGCGCGATTCATCGGGCAACGTATTTGCACGCATAGGCAACAAGAAGCCTTGCGTCATGCTTATCGCACACCTCGATGAAATAGGAATGATGGTAACGGACATTGAGGATAACGGTATGCTTAGGATCCGTTCCGTTGCAGGCGTAGACCCAAGGGTACTCCCCGGCGGCGAAGTGGTCGTATTTGGCAAGAAACCCGTAAGTGCGGTAGTTGGTGCGGTGCCTCCGCATCTCATCACCGGCGGTACGGATGTGGCTTACAAGATGGATGAGCTCATGTGTGACACAGGTCTCACAAGGGAGCAAGTCGAAGAGAACATAGCAATAGGTGATGTCATAACATTTGCACTTGAAGAGCCCTTAAAGCTCAAGAACAACTGCATAGCAGGCAAATCCCTCGACGATAGAGCACTCGTAGCTTGTATGTTAGAGGTCGCAGACATACTCAGGAACAGGGTGCTTAACTGCTCGGTAGTATTGTGCGCTTCCACTCAGGAGGAGTGCGGAGGTCCCGGTGCAAACGTAGCCGCCTATAGTGTTAATCCCGACATGGCGATCGTTATGGACGTAACCCATGCGCCACAGCCCGGTACAGATCCGATTAGCAGTGTTGCGCTCAACAAAGTAGCTATACTCATGGGCGGTAACATCCATCCCAAAATGTATGAGCAGTTGAAACAGTCCGCGACAGATCAAAACATTGATTACGAGACGGAGGTAGCCATGGGCTTCTCGGGCACCGATGCAGACTTTGTGCAGATGTCGCAAGGCGGCATACCTACCGCTGTCATATCACCGCCCGTCAAGTACATGCATACAACGGTTGAGCTTATGAGCCTCGATACGTTGAAAAACACCGCAAAGGTTGTTGCGGGCTTTATTGAACAAATCGGTGAGGATTGGGAGGAAAGGCTATGCTTGGACGACTGAAGGAACTGACAGAGCTCAACGGTGTGAGCGGTAACGAGAAAGCCGTACGCAAGTATATTCGCACCCATTGCGAAGCCATTGCAGACGAGATGCGGACAGATACGATGGGCAACCTCATAGTCCATAAGAAGGGTGACGGTCGTAAGATCATGATATGCGCCCATATGGACGAGGTCGGTATGATGGTTCGTGCGATAAAGGAAGACGGACTGCTTGCCTACAGTGCGGCGGGAATCGACCCAAGAGTAGTCTGCGGAAAACGCGTTGCGATAGGCCCGGACAAGATCGACGGTGTTATTGGCACGAAAGCGATACATTTGCAGAGCAAGAGCGAGTTCATGGCCGCATACAAGCACAACCAGATGTACATCGATATCGGTGCAAAGGACAAGGCGGATGCCGAGCGTTCGGTCAAGGTAGGCGATTATGTCGCATTTACGACCAAGTTCGAGGAGTTCGGCGAAGGTCTCATGAAGGCAAAGGCGCTCGACGACAGAGTAGGTTGCTGCATAGTAATGGATCTCCTCAAGAACAGTTACGACTGCGACCTGTATGCCGTGTTCACGGTACAGGAAGAGCTCGGACTCAGAGGTGCTACGAGCGCAGTTTACACAGTAAAACCCGATTTGGCACTTATACTTGAGGGTACGACTGCAAACGACACGGCGAAGACAAAGGGCCACCAGTGGGTAACGAGAGTAGGCAAGGGCGCCGCACTGTCGTTCATGGATGGAGGAACGATCACCCGTCCTCAGATGCTCGATGAGCTAAAAGCCTGTGCGGATGATAACGGCATAAGCTGGCAGCTCCGTCAGGGCAACAGGGGCGGCACGGATGCAGGTATTATCCACAAGTCGGTGGGCGGCGTTGTGACGGGCGGTATATCGCTCCCATGCAGATACATACACTCGCCCGTAAGCATCGCATCCATAAGTGACTTTGAGAATTGCTATAAGCTTGCGGACAGATTCCTGGCCGAAAAACGCTTTGAAAAAGTTTTGACCGCTTTGGGAAAATAAGGAGGAGAAAATATGTTCACTGATATGCTCAAAGATTTTCTTAAGACCTACGGTGCAACAGGCCGTGAGGATAAGATTGCCGATACCATTAAAAACTATGTAGAGGCTAAGGCGGACGAGGTTTATACCGACGTTATGGGCAACCTCATTGCAGTTAGACGCGGGATATCCGGTAAAAAGATAATGCTGTCCGCTCATATGGATCAGATTGGTCTTATTGTAATAGATATAGATGATAGAGGTTTCCTGCGTGTTTCAAACGTTGGCGGTGTAAACCCTGTTGTCACAGTTGCACGCGAGGTCGTGTTTGAGAACGGCGTACGTGGCGTAACATACTGCGAAACAGAGAAGTCGGGCGTAGGCGAAGCTACGATTGCAAAGCTCTTTGTAGATATAGGCGCCACGACATACGAAGAAGCTGCTGCCAAGGTAGGCATAGGCGATATCTGTGTATACGTTACAAACTTTGTTGAGTTGGGCAACCGCTTTGCCTGCGGCGCACTCGACGACAGAGTATGCTGCGCGGTAGTAGCCGAAGCATTCAATACAGCCGTCTCGGATCACGACATCTATGCGGTATTTACCGTACAGGAAGAAGTTGGCCTCAGGGGCGCAACTACAGCCGCGTATGCAATTTCACCCGATTTTGCCATTAACCTCGATGTAACGCTCACAGGCGACATACCGGAATGTGCAAGAATGTCCGTTAAGCTCGGCGCAGGTCCGACAATCAAGGTAATGGACTCCTCTGCAATCATCCCCACGTTTGTACGCAGGTACATGGAGGATGTTGCCAAGAAGAATAACATCAAAGTGCAGAACGAGGTGCTTCGTGGGGGAGGTACGGATGCAGGTGCAGTTTTAAAGACAAAGGGTGGAATTCCCGCTTGCTGTATATCCATCCCTACGCGATACGTGCATTCGCCGGTAGAGATGGCGGATATTGACGACTGCCACAATGCTGTCAAGTTCGTAAATGCAATGCTGGCTGAGCGGGAGCTCCCAAGATTCTAGCAAAACGTGATTGTGCCGCCGGTTCAGCCGGCGGTATTTTTTGTAAAACGAAAACCACTCGCTGGGCGAGTGGTTCAGGGAAGCTTAAGCGATGAGAATAACAGAAGAACTCTCTTTGTTTTAGAATAAAGCTGCGGTTTGCTAACTGCAGGAAGAAAAAACAAATGGAGGACATTCAAATGGGATTGAATGACATCAACAGTTTATCGCACACAAAATGGAGTTGCAAAAAAACATATCGTATTTGCCCGAAGTATCGAAGGAAGGTGTTTTATGAAGAGGAGAGAGGCGATAGGGAAAATACTGAGACAGCTATGCGAATGGAAAGGGGTAAAGATAGTAGAGGCAGAAGTATGTCCGGATCATATCCACATGCTGGTATAGATACCACCAAAGATAGCGGTATCAAGCTTTATGATATACCTAAAAGGGAAAAGCAGTACGATGCTGTATGAGCAATTCGGCGAGTTGAAGTAGAAGTATTGGAGCAGAAAATTCTGGTGTAGAGGATATTATGTAGATACAACAGTAAAAGCACGAGCCGAATTGCAGAATACATAAAAACGGCTGAAGGAAGATGAACTGGATGAACAAATGGTAATGAGCCCCAATGGCCCGTTTACGGGCAGCAATTAACAATCCTAGCGCAGTTGACGGATCGTCTCACGCGTTTACGCGTCACACGAAGAACAGCGAGCTTTGCACGCATCTGAAACTCCCCTGACTTCGCCGGGGGAGCGTTTTTTATGAAAATAGATTGACATTAAACTGTTACAGTGTTATATTGATTGACGTTAAACTGTTAAACAGTAAACAGAAAAAGGAGGAGATTATGGAGGATATCAGGTTAAAGGCCGGCTATAAACTGTCGCGCTTGGAGCTTGTAAGAAGAATACTGTTCAGGAGTATGCTTCGAGGCGAGCACCTGCATCACAGACAGATGCCCATACTCGTCTATATCGTACAGCATGAGGGCTGTACACAGGCGGAAATAGCCGAAGCGCTGAGCGTTACGCCTTCATCGATCGCCACGTCGACAAAGAGACTACAGAATGCGGGACTTATCACAAAACGCGTTGATGAGACGAATCTCAGATGCAACTGTATAAGCGCAACCGAAAAGGGCAAGCAGGTCGAGGAAAGGGCGAGGACAAAGCATCGGGATCTCGTATGTAAGCTGTTTGAAGGCTTTAATGAGGAGGAAATCGAGAGCCTAACTTTGATGCTAGACAGGATGATTGCGAACATATCGGATGAGAACACGGAGACATTGCGCTTTCATCAGTTGGTGGAGATGAACGACAGATTGGATGTGGAGGACAACGAGGAATGATAAAACAACTTATCAAATATGCAAAGGGATACGGCGTTAGAGCTGTTTTTGCCTCTCTTGCGATAATCGTAGAGGTATTGCTGGAGGTTTTCATACCGTTCGTAATGAAGGACGTAATAAACCAGGGCATACTAGGTGACGCGGGAATGACGATAGTCATACAGAAGGGCCTTTTGATGGTAGGACTTGCTTTAGCATCGCTCTTTTTCGGTGTTTTGAGTGCAAGGCTTTCCGTCGTCGCAAGTGCGGGATTTGCGAAGAATCTGCGACAGGCGATATTCTATAAGATACAGGATTTTTCTTTTGCAAACATCGACCGTTTCAGCAGTGCTTCGCTCATCACGAGATCGACTACAGACGTCACCAATTTGCAAATGGCATTCATGATGGGAGTAAGAATGCTTGTGCGAGCTCCTGTAATGCTCGTTGCGGCGACCATAATGGCGATAAAAATCAGCTCCGATATGGGTATAGTGTTTGCGTTCGGTTTGCCGGTGCTTTCGATAACGATGGTAATCATAAGTGTCACTGCATTCCCACGCTTTAAAACCATGTTTACCAAGTATGACAACATGAACGCGAGGGTCCAGGAGAACCTTATAGGTATGCGCGTTGTTAAGGCGTATGTAAGGGAAGATCACGAGGAAAAGATATTCGACGATGCTGCTCAGGGGGTTATGGACGCACAGGTGAGAGCGGAGAAGATAGTTATATGGAATATGCCTGTGGCGAACTTCACGCTGTACGCCTGCATGATTGCCACTTGCTACATAGGCGGTCAGAACATACTCGCAGGCTCGATGCTTACAGGCGACCTGATGAGCTTCATAAGCTATATCGCACAAATCCTGTCATCGATAATGATGATAACGATGATATTCATTAACTTCGTAATGTCGAGGGCGTCAGCGTCCCGCGTAATCGAGGTATTGAATGAAAAGATCGACATAACGGATTCTGAGGCAGATCGTGACCTTAAGGTGGAGGACGGCTCAATCGAGTTCGATAACGTATCGTTCAGCTACGCCAAGGACGGAAACAACCTCACGCTTAAAAACATAAATCTGTCGATAAAATCGGGCGAAACTATCGGCATTATCGGTGGTACGGGAAGCGCTAAGTCTAGCCTTGTACAGCTTATACCGAGGCTCTACGACGTATATGACGGAAGTATCAAGGTAGGCGGACACGATGTGCGCGAGTATACGCTCGAAAACCTCAGAGACGGCATATCGATGGTGCTTCAGAAGAATGTGCTTTTCAGCGGTACTATTAAGGATAACCTTCGCTGGGGAGATAACGACGCGAGTGACGAAGAGATACGCGAGGCGTGCAAATCGGCACAGGCAGACAACTTTATTACAAGTTTCCCGGACAGATACGATACAGAGCTTGGTCAGGGTGGCGTAAATGTATCTGGAGGACAGAAGCAGAGGTTGTGTATCGCTCGTGCGCTGCTCAAAAAACCGAAGGTAATGATACTCGACGATAGCACGAGCGCTGTCGATACTGCCACCGATGCGCGCATAAGAGAAGAGTTCAAGAAGCATCACGGCGGTACGACGACGATAATTATTGCTCAACGTATAAGCTCTGTAATCGATGCCGACAGGATAATCGTTATGAACGACGGTGAGATAGACGGCATAGGCACTCATAGAGAGCTTATGGAAAGCAACGAGATCTATAGACAGGTCTATAATTCTCAGCAGAAGGGGGTAGCATAATATGGCAGGAAAAAACCATGATAGACGCCAGTCCGGCCAAGAAGGGCGCGATGCAAACCGCTTCAGACGGCCTAAGAACACTAAGAAAACACTTGGCAGGATGATGTCGTATTTGGGCAAGTACAAGTTTAGATTGATTCTGGTGGTACTGGGAATAGCACTTAGCGCCGGCTCGAACGTACTGGGAACCTACATGCTCAAGCCCATAGTAAATACGCTTAAAGAGATGGTCAGGATGATAGGTACGGATGCATCATATGTACCGCAGATATCTGCGATAGTGAAGTATCTGGTGATAATGGGTGCCGGCTATCTCGTGGGCATTTTGGGATTGTACATGTACAATCGCATTATGGTAACGATATCCACAGATACGCTCTACAGACTCCGCAAAGATATGTTCGAGCGTATGCAGAAATTGCCAATAAAGTTCTTTGACACGAGAACAAACGGCGAGATTATGAGCCGCTATACGAACGATATAGATGCAATGCGAGAGATGATAAGCCAGGGCATACCTCAGCTAATCAACTCGAGCATTATGCTCATAGCAGTATTCGCAATGATGATAGTAATAAGCCCTCTGCTTACTCTCATTACGGTAGCGGTGTTGGCGATTATGCTTCTCGTCGTGAGAACACTCACCGCAAAGAGCAAGTTCTTCTTCTCAAAACGCCAAAAGGCAATAGGTCAGATGAACGGCTACATCGAGGAGATGACCGAGGGACAGAAAGTAGTAAAGGTATTCTGTCACGAAGACGAGGTAAAGACCGATTTTGACGTAATAAACAAAGAGGTAATGGATACAACTGTATCCGCGAACACATGGTCGTCTATACTTATGCCTATAATGGGCAACCTGTCCCATTTGCATTATGCGATAACCGCAACAGCAGGTGCGGCTATGGCGATAGGAGGGCTAATCGATATAGGTTCGCTCGCGTCATTCCTGCAGTATAGCAGAAACTTCTCCATGCCCATTACACAGCTTTCACAGCAGTTTACTTCAGCTATGAGCGCACTTGCAGGTGCAGAGCGAGTATTTGAGATAATGGATACCGAACCTGAGGTGGATGAAGGCGACGTAACGCTCACATACGCCTGTAGAAATGCTAATGGCGAGCTCATGGAATCCGACCACAAGACGGGTATTTGGGCGTGGCGCGTTCCCGAAGAGAATGGTGTCAAATTGATCGAATGCAGGGGAGCGGTAAATGTCAACGAAGTTACATTCAGCTATGACGGCGAGAAGACCGTACTCCACAACGTATCGTTCTATGCAAAACCGGGACAGAAGATAGCCCTCGTAGGTTCAACGGGTGCCGGCAAGACCACGATAACGAACCTGATAAACAGGTTTTACGATGTGCAGGAGGGAGAGATACTCTACGACTCTATTCCGATAAAGCGTATCAGAAAGAGTGAGCTCAGGCGTTCCATGTCGATGGTTTTACAGGACACGCATCTGTTTACGGGGAGCGTAATGGAGAATATTCGATATGGCAGACTCGATGCGACCGATGAGGAAGTCATAGCCGCCGCAAAACTTGCAAACGCGGATTTCTTTATCACCCACCTTCCACAGGGCTATAACACGGTGCTTACCGCAGACGGTGCAAACCTCAGCCAGGGTCAGAAACAGCTGCTTGCAATTGCCAGGGCAGCGGTAGCAGACCCGCCCGTGTTGGTGCTCGACGAGGCGACAAGTTCGATCGATACGAGAACAGAGCTACTTATCGAACGCGGCATGGACAGTCTTATGCAGGACAGAACGGTATTCGTAATCGCACATAGACTCTCGACGGTCAGAAATGCAGATGCGATTATGGTGCTTGAAAACGGCGAGATAATTGAGCGCGGAGACCATGACGCTCTGCTTGGGCAGAAGGGCAAATACTATCAGCTTTACACGGGTATGTTTGAACTTAACTGAGAAAACAAATGAAAACGGGCGTCTGAGAAAATCGGATCTCCGTTTTTCTTACGATATGGGTATATGAGGGATTATTGTTCCCTATTAATTGATGGCGTTGACAGTATTGTTTCAAGCAAAGGGAAACAATACTGTATTTATATTCACATTGCTCCATTTGGTAACTTCAGACAAATGTTTGGCGATCGCGCTTTAGACACATATTTTTGTAACATCGATATGTTTTGGCAGGGATACTGACGGATTATAATACAAGTACATACAGGTCATTTGACGAAAACAGCCAAAATTGCTATAATGCACTAAATTTAATCTATGCGGCATTGTCTGCACAGGAGGAGAACTCAATGAAACTCAGCAAACGCAGAGTCATCTACTTGATTGCCATAGTGCTTATAACGGCTATGCTTTCAGCTACGGTGACCATATTGATAACTAACGCGACAAAGGAGAACGAAGTTGTTCTGTCGGTCGAGGAGTACGAGGCACTGAAGGAAGCCGACATGATAAACGAGATTATGGACAGGGTAAGCCAACTGTTTATAGGTGAAGTCCCGACACGTGAGGAGCTTTTGTCGGCTGCGGCTAACGGAATACTTACAGGCATAGGCGACGAGTACGCTCAGTATTTTACTAAGGCAGAATACGAGGAGTACCTCAGCAAGTTGAACGGCGAATACAGCGGCCTTGGAATACTGGTATCACAGCTCGACGAGAAGGGAATGGAGATTCTCGATGTATACGAGGGTAATCCGGCGGCAAACGCAGGAGTACAGATCGGCGATTATATAACCGCGGTCGACGGAGAATCGGTGTTTGAACATACGCATGAAGAGGTTACGACTGCACTTGATGGCGAAGTAGGGAGCACAGTTAAGCTCACGATACTTAGAACAGACGGCGATGGGCAGGAGACGCTCGATATAGAAGTCACGAGAGATGTTGTAAACATAAAGAGGGTGTACTCATCACTGTACAACGAGCGCACCGGTTATATAAGGATAACGACGTTCTCACAGAATAGCGTCACCGAATTCGAGGAGGCGATAAGGAATCTTAAGGAGAGGGGTATGAAATCCCTCGTAATAGACCTTAGGGACAATCCCGGTGGCAATCTCAATGCCGTAGTGGATATAGCTGATATGCTTTTACCGGCGTGCGACATAGTGACAGTAGAAGGGAAGACCGAGGAAAATGGGCACGTCTACAAATCCGACGGCACGAGTTTGGGCGTTCCGATTGCGGTTATAGTGAACGAGAACTCAGCCTCTGCAAGCGAAATACTCGCCGCGGCGATACAGGAGAACGATGCGGGAATCGTAGTCGGCACACAGACATACGGCAAGGGCGTCGTGCAGACGTTCATATCCGTAGATTCGAGTCAGGGCTGGCTTAAGCTCACTACCGACCAGTATCTCACTCCAAATGGCAACGACATACACAAGGTGGGAGTTACCCCGGATATAGTTGTGGAACTTCCCGATGTACTCAAAGGGCTTAGCATGACCGCGATTGCAAAGGACTATCAGGCAGAGGATACACAGCTCTGGGCAGCATTGGATTATGTGCGTGAGAAAGCAAGTCAGAATGTAGGACAGTGATAAAACTTCAATAGATATCGAAAAGGGGTGTTAGCACACCTCTTTTTTGTTCGTTTACTACAGTGCCTCGCCTTTGTACTTTCTATGAGTGGCGGCACCACCCCTCAGATGACGTTCAGCCTTATTGAGCTGAAGAACCTGTTGAATACTGTCTGCAATATCAGGACGTATCTGCTGTAATCTTAGTGTCACATCCTTGTGCACGGTGGATTTGCACACACCGAATTGCTTTGCCGCCTGCCTTACGGTAGCTCCGTTTTCAAGTATATAGCCGGCAATTTCCAGTACCCGTTCTTCAATATAATCGCGCATCTGTTACCTCCGAGTGCTTTTAAAACAATGTATGTTGTAATAGCCTCCAATATGAGTTCATTACCGCAAAAAGAGCCATACAACGCACGTTGCAACAGGCATAAAGATTCAGTTCAAAGGCAATGATATTTAGCAACAACGGTAGTAGGATGAGGTGCATTATGGCATTATACAAAGTTGAGATCTGCGGTGTGGATACATCGAAATTGCCCATGATGAATGCAAAACAGAGCGCGGAATTGCTTGAACGCTACAAAGGAGGCGACGGGGACGCACGTGAGGAGTTGATAAACGGAAACCTCAGGCTCGTACTGAGTGTGATTCAGAGGTTTTCGAACAGGGGAGAGCCTATGGACGATCTGTTTCAGGTCGGCTGTATAGGGCTTATAAAGGCCATAGACAATTTTGACCTGTCGCACGGCGTTAGGTTTTCGACATATGCTGTACCTATGATAATAGGTGAGATAAGGCGTTTCTTGAGGGACTCAAACCAGATCAGGGTTTCGAGATCGTTGCGCGATACCGCGTATAGGGCGCTCCAGACGAGAAACGCACTTGCCGCAAAGCTCAACCGCGAGCCCAAGCTCTCTGAGATTGCGAAGGAGCTCGACATGAAGGAAGAGATGATCGTGTTTGCTCTTGAAGCGATTCAGGATCCTGTGTCTATGTTTGAACCCGTATATCACGATGACGGAGACGCGATTTTTGTTATGGATCAGATCATGGACGAGACGGTAAGCGAGGCGCAATGGATAGATAATATCGCAATTGAGCAGGGCATAAAAAAGCTGTCGGAAAGGGAACAAAAAATACTTCGCATGAGGTTTTTCGACGGAAAAACACAGATGGAGGTATCTTCTGAAATAGGTATATCTCAAGCGCAGGTGTCACGCCTTGAGAAGAACGCGTTGAGGAGTATGCGCAGACACGTTTAACTCATTGATGTTTATTGTAAATCTCGAGCGCTGTTTGACGTATCTTTTTCCTCAGTGAGTCCGGTTTGAGTATCTCAACTACCTTACCGTATTGCAAAGCCCAATATAGTACCGCCTGTTCGTTTGCGGTAACGCGCACATCGACATACTCATCTGTTTCGTTGCGGAACGTGCAGTCTCCGTCAAACCAGTCGAGCACGTCGTTTACATTTGCCTTCTTTATCCTGAACTCAACAGAAACAGGCTGCTGCATATGCATATACAGGCCCTCTGCCATATGGTGTGGACCTGAGTAGCCGTTCTCGTATCCGGGTAGGCTTGTAATAGGTATCGCAGGAGTATCTACAAGCTCGATGTCCGTAATTCTGTCAATGCGGTAGCTAGAAAGCCCCTCATGCCTTGGAGAGTGGCACACTAAATAGAATCTTCCGTTTGCCGCTACCATGCTATATGGGCTTGCAATGTAGGGCTCCGCTCTTCTCGAATGCAATTGCTTGTCAGTGCCATATGCGTTATATGTGAATTTGACCTGAGAGCATTTTGATATTGCCTCGTGTATTATCTCAATCGTATAGAACATCTGTTTATTCTCTGTAGCTACACCTCTGGGAATCTGTTGAGTGCGTATTGATGAGGTTGAGTACGAGAAGTATTCGCTTGCAAGTCCCTTGAGCTTTTCAATGAGATCTTCGCGTTGATTGTGAGGAATATTCTTTGCAAACAGCACCGAGGTTATGAGCATATGAAGCTCGCTCGTGTCGAATTCCCTTTCTGCGAGGTAATAACCGCCCTTTGTACGTATGTCGTATTTATACTCGGAAAGATAGTTTATATTTCGGGATACCGCCTTTCGCTCACACTCGACACCGAAATCTTTCTGCAAATAATCGATTATCTGTTGTTGACTGAGTTGATGGTCTGCATCGGTATGTCTGCGCAGTATCTCGAGTATATAGATGTTGAGCATTTTCTTTGAGCCGCTTGAATACATAACTACCTCCCAAAAATTCTCACTATTATATCATAGAGAACGTACAGGTTTAGTGTAATAACGACAGAAAAGGCATGTAATATATTGTTTGACTTTGCAACTTCATATAATATTATAGAATAATAATGCTTTGGAGTTTCATATGATTTTCGGCGATAGAATCTATCAAGATTACATTGCGATTCTTAAGGAAGAGTTAATGCCTGCTATGGGCTGTACTGAGCCTATTGCTTTGGCATATGCGGCGGCGCTTGCCAGAGAACAGCTTTCTGCCATGCCCGACAGGGTCAAGGTCGAGGTCAGCGGCAACATAATAAAAAACGTTAAGAGTGTCGTAGTGCCAAATACCGGCGGTATGAAGGGCATTGCTTCATCTGTGGCGGCGGGTATCGTGGCTGGTGACAGCGACAAGGTCCTTGAGGTCATTTCGGATGTAACGGACGAACAAAGGGTTCGAATAAGAGAGTTTCTGCGCAATGTGCCGATTGAAATAGGAGGCGCTTCATCACAATTGGTATTCGACATCAGCATTACGGTGTTCTCCGGAGAGTACTCCGCAAACGTGCGTCTGGTAAATAACCACACGAACATATGCCACATGGAGTGCAACGGAAGTGTACTTATCGACACGGAAATAAACGAACAGCCCGAGGACAACCTCACCGACAAGAGCATACTTAATACGGCTGATATAGTCGAATTTGCGGATATGGTGCGCATTGAGGATATTGAGCCGATAATATCGCGTCAGGCGGAATACAACTATGCTATCGCCACAGAGGGTATGAAATCAAACTACGGCGGAAGCGTAGGTCAGGTCATAATAGACACGATGGGGAATTCCGTATGGAACAGAGTCCGCGCTATGGCAGCAGCAGGTTCTGATGCGAGAATGAGTGGATGCGAGTTGCCCGTTGTCATACTTTCTGGAAGTGGGAATCAGGGCATAACTGCATCTGTCCCACTGATTGAATACGCAAAGGAAATCGGTGCCAGCAAAGAACAGCTCTATAGAGCATTGGTCCTCTCGGATTTGCTCACCGTGCATCAAAAGGCGTCCATAGGTCGTTTGAGCGCTTTCTGCGGCGCCGTAAGTGCAGGCTGTGCCGCGGGCGCAGGCATTGCGTATCTTGACGGTGGCAAGGTAGAAGCCGTTGCGCACACGATAGTTAACGCGCTCGCAATAATATCTGGCATGGTCTGCGACGGAGCTAAGGCTTCCTGCGCCGGCAAAATAGCGGCATCTGTAGAAGCGGGAATACTCGGCTACAATATGTATAAATGCGGACGTGAGTTCAGAAGCGGAGACGGAATAGTTACAAAGGGAGTGGACAAGACCATAGCAAATGTGGGCAAACTTGCAAGGGATGGCATGAGACAGACCGACAAGGAGATACTCAGAATAATGCTTTATGACGTTGAGCGTACGGATTGATGCTTTTTGCTCTGTAAGTGAGCAGTGAACGAGTTTTCAGTTGACATAGTTAAAACGTTTATATAAAATGTCAAGGTATGATGTGAGGTATCGCACCCACAATTTTATCTACGAAGGAGATAGTTTTCATGTCTGTTAGCAAAAGGCTTGTGGTTAAGGTTTTAGCTGCGGCAATCGTATTTGTGATGTTACTCGGGACCTTGGCAGGATGCTCGCTTAAGGTCGATGATCCCGTTGTAGCAAAGGTCGGCGACATCAAAATATATGCATCCGACTATTCACAGCTTTTTAGCTCTTACTATTATTACGCCTCATACATGGGTTTTGATACAAGCACGACCGAAGGAATTACTGCGTTCCAGGATTGGATTCTCGAAACACTGATTTCCGATAAGGTAGTCGTATACATGGCAGAAAAGGCCAATGTTGAGCTTACCGAAGAGGAAATTGCAGAGGTTAACAAGGACGTTCAGACCTCATATGATACCCAGGTAGCTACATATAAGTCGAAGGTCGACTCTTCGATCACCGGTGAGGATGCTATACTTGCCGAGGCCGAAAAGCTGTTTATCGCAGCTCTCAAGGATGCAGGCACAAGTGTCGACGAATACAAGAAGGGTCTCTACGATGCATACTATGAGGATGCTCTGTATAAGAAGTATTCCGAAATGGTAAAGAGCGAAGCGACGATTGACGACGATGCTGCACAGAAGTACTATGATGAGCAGTTGGCAGAGCAGAAGGCGGCTTACGATGAGGATCCCGCAGAGTATTACACAGATTATCAGTCCGCTCTCAACAGCTCTACAGGCGTTGTCCCCTTCTATGTACCTGCAGGTTACATCAGAGTTAAGCACATACTCGTAAAGTTTGATGACGAGGACAAGGACGGGGACACCGTAGATAAGGCTGAGTACGACAAGATTTGTGAAGAAATCGATACTCATCTGGCCAGCGGGGCATACTCATTCGATGAACTCATCGAGATGTACAATGATGACGACGGCATGAAGAACGAGCCGTACAAGACTGAGGGATATCTCGTAAGCGAGGCAATCGAGGATAAGTATGTCGATGGCTTTGCCGAAGCAGCTCTCAAACTCAAGAATGTGGGCGATGTAAGTCCCAGAATCGAGACAGAGTACGGATATCACTACATCCAGCTCATCGAGAAGGTTGAACCCAAGACTATCGCATTTGACGACGTCAAGGAGGATATTAACACAAAGCTTCTCACAGAAGCGCAGAACAAGCTTTTCTCTGAGAGAATAGATGCTTGGATCAAGGAAACACCCATCACAAGGTACGAATCTCGTATTCGCTATTACGGTCTGCAATAATGACGAAGCAGTTGATATCGGGTATCTACAGACTCTATGACGCCCACGGAGATTCGTTCGTTGGTTTTTCACGAAATGTGGATGGTACGAGAAAGCGGCTCATGTTTGAGCTGAAGCTCAACGCCTGTTCATATAAGCCGTTGCAGGATTTCTACAACAAGTCCGGAGGTCTGACATTTGAGCTTCTCGAGGAATACACCCCGAATGGGGTCGAAGACGATATAGTGCTTGATGCTCAACTGCACGCGAGGATGTATAAATGGTGCGAAAGACTCGGGGAACGTACTGTTAGGATACAACAATCAGAATAAGTTAATTCGTTGCCTCAGACTCTAGTTTGGGGCAACTTTTTAAGGGAGAGAGTATGGCATTATTTCGCAACAAGCTCGTTAAGGAACTTCTGATCGATTCTGCGTCTATTATCGGGGCGTGCCTTGTGATGGCCTTCGGAATGGTAGTTTTTACTATACCCAATAATATAGCACCAGGCGGATTATCGGGTCTTGCCACGGCGTTTTCGTACTTGATCGAGGAAATCACGGGCAAGCACGTAGGTGTAGGTATAATCAACTTTGCATTCCAGGTACCTGTTATACTGATTGCGCTCAAAGTATTCGGTGCAAAGGTAATGGTCAAGACTATAATAACGGCACTTGCATACTCGGGGAGCATAGAGCTCGTTTCTATGATACCCAATATGTATACGCATACCGATAATATGCTTTTAGCTGCGGTATTTGGTGGTGCATTCATAGGCGCAGGCGTTGCGATACTATTTTTGCGCGGTATTGCGACCGGAGGAACTGACACTATATCTATGATTCTTCAGACGAGATTTCCACATATGAGAGTAGGCAAACTCATGATGTTTACCGACGCGCTGGTTGTCGTCATTGCGGTTATTATTTTCCGTGACATTGAGGTTGCGTTGTACTCGACTGTGTGTATATTCGTTATAGGACGAGTGACCGATGCGGTAATGCAGGGTGCGGACACCGCGCGCGTATTCATGATAATCACCGACAAAGAGGACATACTGCTCCCTCTGCTCTCCGAGAAGCTTGGCTTGGGAGTAACAGAAATCGATGCTAAGGGCGGCTACACCCACAGCAACAAGAAGCTGCTAATGACTGTAGTGAAGCGCCACAACATAGCCGCGGCTATGAAGATAGTGAAGAGTGCCGACAAAAATGCGTTTACTGTTATGCATAATGCAACGGAGGTATTGGGAAGAGGCTTTAAGGAGTTAGACAATGAAAGCAAGTGAGAGACTGTACTACAGCCAGTCGTCATTGTTCGAAGTAGAAGCCAATGTAATTTCGTGTGAAAGGTCTGAGGACGGCTTTGATGTGGTTTTGGACAGAACAGTGTTCGCACCGGAGGGTGGAGGTCAGCCGAGCGACGAGGGGAGCATCGACGGGTACAAGGTCATAAAGGCGACCGACTGTGTAGACTACATTGTCTACAGCATAGATACCGAGATTGTTGTGGGGACGCGTGTACGAATGTCGATTGACCACAATAGGAGGTTAGATCATTGCCGTCAGCACACGGGCGAACATATCGTATCTGGGCTTGCGTGTGCGCTTTTCGGGGCGAAGAACGTTGGCTTTCATATGTCCGATGATTACATGACGCTGGATTTTGATATGCCGCTCGACTCTAAGCAGTTGCGTCTGCTCGAGGATAAGGCTAACGAAGCCGTGTGGGCGGACATACCCGTCACATCGACGATTGTATCCGCAGAGGAGCTCGAGTCGATGGAGCTGAGAAAGAAGTCGGACGGGCTAAAGGGCGAGTTGAGGATAATCACTATAGACTCGGTGGATTCATGTACCTGCTGCGGCACACATGTCGAATCGACCGCAAAGGTCGGTATAATAAGGATAGTCGACAGTATGAATCATCGTGGAGGGACGAGGCTTTGGGTGCTCTGCGCAGGTCGCGCACTTGACGATTACAGGCTCAAGCATAATGCTCTCATCGCCGTAGCAAAGGGGTTTTCTACATCGTGGGAGAATGTGCCGGGTTGTGTCGACGAGCTAAAGCGCGAATTGTCAACGCAGCGTTACGAGAACAAGTTAACAGCAAATCGCTTATGCAGCTATATTGCTTCAGAACTGCTCTCTGCCGCATCGGTGCATAAGGGTGTGAAACTCGTATGTTACGCTGAGGACGGAAGCGACATGGCTAAACTAAAACTGTTGGGCGAGGAACTTTGCAGGCGCGAACGTTGCGTATGTGCGCTTATAGGCAGAAGGGATGAAGCCGTGAACTACCAGTTTATTCGCTCGGACGACGTTAAGCAGAGCATGAGGGATTTAATACAAGCCGCAAACATGATCTTTTCGGGAAAGGGCGGCGGAAGAGACGACAGAGCGCAGGGAAGCGCCAAGTATTCGGAATCGTGGAAGGAAACGGCAGGACAGCTCTTTGATTACATTAAAAGGGTGATGGGATAGGCTCAATTATTGCGCGGGAACACCGGCCGGATAGCGACATATACACCCATACAACGACAATAAACACATTAGAAACGTAAAAACCGACCCCTTTTGGAAGTCGGTTTTATCTATTGCTCTGATATCAGAGGTTGAAGCCGAAGCCACACGCTTTAGTCGAAGCCGTCCTTGAAGAGAGGTTCTCAATGGTAAGGTCGTTCATGTTGATTACGAAACTTCGGATATCACCGGGGTTCATTACGGAATTAAGCGTGAAATTCCATACGCCCAACAAAGTATCGTCGGCATCGTAGAATGCGACATATGACATATTCATGGTACAGGCATCCGTTTGCGAGCTTGTAATAAGACCGGAAAGCGTTGAGAAACCGGGGTAATTGTCGAGAACTCTGATGTCGGAGAGCTCGAGGTCACGCCGTACATCATCAGTGGCAACAGGGGTAAGTTCGGCTGTAACGGTGATGTTTTCGCCTTCAAGCAGTATTTCATCTGCAGGATTGTTGCCCCAATAGGTGACGAACGATGTCGCGCCGGGCTCAACTACGTCGTACTCTGAGAGCATGGGTGTAAACGTTACGGGCAGTGAAGTGGATGCATCGGAAAACGTAAACTGTGCATTTGTAAGCACAATATTGCAGTTTCCCGTATTTTTATATTCTACAGCGCCGTAGAGTATCTTGCCTGAGTTAAACAAATACGCTACAGATGAGACAATCTCAAGCGCGGGTTGAGGATTGTTTACCTTTGCTGTCGGCTCGACGTCAGGGGTCACCTCGTGGTCAACGCTCTCGGTAAGTGACGGGGAGAAAGCCTGTATGTAGGTAGGCGCGGCCTTACAGCTTACAATCACAGACAGTGAGATAAGTATTGCTATAAGTAGAGCTGAAATTCGCTTCATCATTTTTGCTCCAGTAAATAATTAGTTGTGCTCAAAACATTAAGCACAACTGATTATAACATTTAGCAGTGGATTCAGCAAGTTAACGCAGTGTTAACTTTACTTTATGAGGGAGTGGCCGGTCATTTCGAGGGGCTTCCCAATACCCATCAACTCAAGCAATGTCGGGGTAATGTCGCACAATCTGCCGTCGCTTGCGAGTGTTGCACCCTTATGATTGTTAGACACCAGTATAAAGGGCACCTTGTTTGTGGTGTGAGCTGTGAATGGCTCGTGATTTGCATCCCACATCTTCTCGCAATTGCCGTGGTCTGCGGTTATTATGCATTGTCCGCCCATATCGAGTATCGCTTTGACGACTTTCTTACAGCATGCGTCGACCGCTTGGAGCGCTTTGACAGTGGCGTCAAACTTGCCCGTGTGACCTACCATGTCGGGGTTCGCGAAATTGAGTATTATCACATCATATGCACCGGAGCGTATTCTCTTTTCGGCCTCGTCAGCTACCTCGAATGCACTCATTTCAGGCTTCAAGTCGTATGTTTCGACCTTCGGGGAAGGTATAAGCACACGATCTTCGCCGGAGTTGGGTGCTTCGACGCCGCCGTTGAAGAAGAATGTCACATGGGCATACTTTTCGGTTTCGGCAATCCTAAGCTGCTTAAGTCCGAGGGTCGAAATGTATTCACCGAACGTATTGTTAAGGTTTTGGGGCTTGAATGCTACTTCGAGCTTGCCGTCAAACGCCTTGTCGTACTGTGTCATGGTTACATAGCGCAAGGGGTAACAGCCGTTTTTGCGCTCAAATCCAGTGAAGTCATTGAACAGAAATGCGCGCGTAATTTCGCGCGGTCTGTCCGGGCGATAGTTAAAGAATATTACGCTGTCATTGCGCGAAATCCTCGCAACGGGAGCGCCGTTCTCGGTAATTACGGTGGGGAGTATGAACTCGTCCGTAACGCCGTTCGCGTATGAATCCTCAATGGCTTTAACGGGGTCTGTTGCATATACGCCGTCGCCGTTTGCAAGTGCATTATACGCCTTCTCAACCCTCTCAAAGCGGTTGTCCCTGTCCATTGCGTAGAATCGGCCTGAGACGGTAGCAATCTTGCCACAGCCTATTTCCGACAGCTTTTTCTGTACACGGCGAATGTAATCTGCGCCGCTGTCCGGGGGAACGTCTCTGCCGTCCATAAAACAGTGTATGAATACCTTGCTCAGCCTGTGGCGCTTAGCAAGCTCAACGAGTGCATAGAGGTGGCTAAGCATGCTGTGAACGCCACCATCGGAACAAAGCCCCATCAAATGGAGTGCACTGTCGTGAACCTTGCAGTTCTCTATTGCGTGCAGAAACTCGGGCTTGTCGAAAAAGTCACCGTCACTAATAGACTTGTTTATTCTGGTAAGCTCCTGATAGACGATTCTTCCTGCACCTATGTTGAGGTGTCCGACCTCGGAGTTTCCCATCTGTCCCTCGGGAAGACCCACAGCCAATGCAGAGGCGTTTACAAACGTATGTGGGTATTCGTTGAGAAGGCTACGGATAAATGGAGTGCCGGCGGCAACAACAGCGTTGCCGTCGGTCTCATCTCTGTGTCCAAAGCCATCCAATATGATCAATGCGGATAGTTTTTTCATAGTACTCCAAATCAATAGCAAACAATCCTGGAGAAATCCTGTGCCTTGAGGCTTGCTCCGCCTATAAGTCCGCCGTCGATGTTTTCCTTCTGCATAAGCTCAGAGGCGTTCTTGGGATTCATGCTTCCGCCGTACTGTATGCGTACAGCTTCTGCGGTAGGATTGCCATAAAGCTTTCTTATAGTATCACGGATTACAGCGATAGTCTCATCCGCAACTTCTGCAGTTGCGGTCTTGCCAGTGCCTATTGCCCATATCGGTTCGTAGGCAATTACGAGATTTGCTACAGCTTCTGCCGAAATGTCCTTAAGTGCATTTTCGACTTGTGATGCTACGAATTCGTTTGTTTCGCCGTTTTCGCGCTGAGCAAGGCTTTCACCAACGCAGATGATGGGGATGATGCCGTGAGCAAGTGCCGCCTTTGTACGGGCGTTAACAGTCTCGTCCGTTTCGCCAAAGTACTGCCTTCTCTCGCTGTGCCCGATTATTGCGTACTCTACACCGAGCGCAGTAAGCATAGACGGACTTATCTCTCCAGTAAATGCGCCGCTTTCGGCCCAGTGTACGTTTTGTGCACCAACGTGGATGTTCGAGCCCTTAACAGATTCGATAACAGCAGGCAGACACGTGAATGGAGGACATACTACGACGTCACATGTGGCGTCAGTAATGAGAGGAACTAGCTCGCTTATGAGTGCGCGCGCTTCGTCTGGGGTCTTGTTCATCTTCCAGTTGCCGGCAATAATCAGCCTGCGGAAGTCAGTGAGTGCGGCTATACCTGGGAGCACCTTGCCTTCGAGGAATTCAAGGGATGCCCCGCCGCCCGTAGAGACGTGGCTCATCTTATCGGTAAGCTTGAGCTTCTTTACAGCGGAAGCGGAGTCGCCGCCGCCTATTATAGTGATTGCGTTGCTCTCTGCGCAGGCTTTGGCTACATCGGCAGTACCATGGGAGAATGCTTCAAATTCAAATACGCCCATAGGTCCGTTCCATATGATCGTCTTTGCCTTGCTAATCTCTTCGGCGTAGATTTTGCGGGTCTTTTCTCCGATATCGAGACCTTCCCAACCGTCAGGTATTGAATCTGCCGGGACAGTCATATGCTCGGCATCAGCGGAATACTCCTTTGCTACTACCGTATCGACGGGAATCAACATACGGACATTTCTTTCCCTGGCTTCATCGAGAAGCTGCTTCGCAAGCTCTACGCTTTCAGCGTCGAGGTACGAATCGCCTATGCTATATCCGAGCGCCTTGAAGAATGTGTACGCCATTGCGCCGCCGATAAGCAGTACGTCGCACTTCTGCAGGAGATTACGTATGACCCCTATCTTGTCGGAAACCTTCTTGCCGCCGAGTATCGCGATGAACGGACGTTTGGGATTGTCGAGCGCACTCTGCAGATAGTTCAACTCCTTTTCAATGAGGAAGCCGCATGCCGCTGGGAGGTAATGCGTCACCCCCTCTGTTGAAGCGTGTGCCCTGTGCACGGTACCGAATGCATCAGATACGTATACTTCACCAAGAGACGCAAGCTTGCGCGCGAACTCGGGGTCGTTATCGGTCTCTTCCTTGTGGAAGCGGACATTCTCAAGCAGCAAGAGCTCGCCGTCATTTAGCACCGCCGCCTTTGTCTGAGCGTCTTCTCCGATTACGTCAGAAGCAAATATTACGTTAACGTTGGGCAAAAGGGTACGCAGCTTTTCGGCAACAGGTGCAAGCGAAAACCTGGGGTCGAATACTCCCTTGGGACGACCAAGGTGCGAGCATACTATTACCTTTGCACTCTTATTGAGCAGATATTTAATTGTCGGAAGCGCAGCTACAATGCGCTTATCATCGGTTATATTGTGACTCTCATCGAGGGGCACGTTGAAATCCACACGGACGAGCACCCTTTTATGCGCTACGTCTATATCTCTTACAGTTAGCTTTGCCATGTCTATCCTCCGGAAAAATAATCGTTAGTATTCTACCACAGCGAGCAGTTTTTACAAGGAAAATACGAATTAAATTAGTTCCAAAATGCAGTTTAACCAATATTATTGATGTTTTCCGCAGATTGCGTATCGTTTTGCTTGCACTGTCGTAAAAGCCATGATATAATTCTACGATTACTTAGGAGGTTTTAGTATGGAATTAGCTCTCAACATAGTTCTTATTCTTTGCTCAATCGTATTGATAGCTTCAGTTCTCCTTCAGTCCACAAAGAGTGCAGGTCTCGGCGGTGCTTATGGCGGAGACACAGAATCTTTTACGGCTCGCGGAAAAGCTGCCAGCAGGGATAAGAAACTGCAGAAGGTTACCGTAATCTCAGGAATTGCCATAGCGGTTATAGCAATTGCAATGCTGCTCTACAGAGCTTTGGCGTAATCGGTAAAAGTTCGCTGCAATTTAGCAACCAACGGTATGGGAACATACCGTTTTTGCTTGGCTTACGGTGTGATTGATGTTATTATACTCTTGGTGGTGATTATATGCCTATAAAAAGAGGAACTAAGCCTATCGCCCAAAATAAAAAGGCGAGGCACGAATACTTCATAGAGGAAACATACGAGTGCGGACTTGTGCTTTTGGGTACGGAAGTAAAGAGCATAAGGGCAGGCAAAGTCAACTTAAAGGACTCCTACGCGAAGGTCGAAAATGGGGAGATGCTTATTATCGGCATGCACATTTCGCCTTATGAGCAGGGAAATATAAACAACAGAGACCCTTTTAGGACGAGGAAGCTTCTGCTCCACAAGAGGGAGATATTAAAGCTTCAGCGTCTCAGTCAGGCGGACGGATACAGCCTCATACCGCTTCAACTTTATCTGCGCGATGGGCTTGTTAAGCTCGAACTTGCCGTTGCAAAGGGCAAGAAACTCTACGACAAGAGGAGCTCGATTGCCGAGAGGGATGCAAAGCGCGATATGGACAGGCGAATGAAGGAAGAACACAGAAAATATGAGTGACAGATGAATTAAAGATATACTCTTGCACTGTATTGATTAAATACGGTGCTTTTATTATAATTGACGTAACAGAAAAACGGAGGAATATGTTTTTATGATACAGTTTGATGTTATCAAGAAGGCAGACCCGGAAGTTGCAGCGGCAATGGAGCTGGAACTCGGACGTCAGAGGGACCATCTCGAACTCATCGCATCCGAAAACTTCGTAAGCGAGGCCGTTATGGCAGCTATGGGCAGCCATTTGACAAACAAGTACGCCGAAGGTTATCCCGGAAAGCGTTATTATGGCGGTTGCGAGTTCGTCGATGTAGTGGAAGAACTTGCAAGGAAGCGCGCATGTGAGCTTTTCGGCGCAGACCATGCCAATGTACAGCCCCACTCCGGTGCTTCCGCGAATCTGGCGGTTTACTTTGCACTGGTAGATCCAGGCGACACAATCATGGGTATGGACCTCTCACACGGTGGCCACCTAACACACGGCAGCCCCGTAAATATGTCAGGTAAGTATTATAACTTCGTTCCCTATGGCGTAGCAGAGGGCACCGAGCAGATAGATTATGACAACATGAGAAAAACAGCTCTCGAGTGCAAGCCCAAGCTCATCGTAGCCGGCGCAAGTGCATATGCAAGAGCGATAGATTTCCAGAAGATCTCTGAGATTGCCAAGGAAGTCGGCGCATACTTCATGGTCGATATGGCGCATATTGCAGGTCTCGTTGCGGCTGGTCTGCACATGAACCCCGTCCCCTATGCCGATGTAGTAACGACGACGACACATAAGACTCTCCGCGGACCGAGAGGCGGACTCATTCTCTGCAAGAAAGAGCTTGCAAAGACGATCGACAAGGCTATATTCCCCGGACTGCAGGGCGGTCCGCTTATGCACGTAATTGCCGCAAAGGCAGTTTGTTTCCATGAAGCACTCAAGCCCGAGTTCAAGGCGTATCAGCAGCAGGTAGTAAAGAATGCCGCAACACTCGCACAGGCCCTCGTAGCCAACGGAATGCGCATAGTATCAGGCGGCACCGATAATCATCTGATGCTCGTCGACTTGACTTCTACAGGCAGAACAGGCAAGGAAGTTGAGGCACTCCTCGATGCGGCTAACATCACAGTAAACAAGAACACTATACCGTTTGAGACGAGAAGCCCCTTTGTTACAAGTGGTATCAGGATCGGCACACCCGCAGTTACCACACGCGGCCTCAAGGAGAACGATATGTTGCTTATCGCATCGTTCATCTCCCGTATTGCACACGAAGGCGAATCGGCTGTCGAGAGCGTCAAGGAAGGCGTGCTCGCACTCTGCGCACAGCATCCTCTCTATTAATTCACAACCCTACATGGTGGTGGGCAGAATGCTTGCCACCTTTTTTATTCTACTGTATAATTGTTGCACGGAGGTAGCTGTATGCGCATCGGAGTTTTCGGAGGAACGTTTGATCCGATACACAAGGCACATATGGAGGTGGCGGAGTTTGCGAGAGATCAATTTGAGCTTGACCTTATCTATATTGTCATTGCCGGCGCTCCCCCCCACAAACAGGGTGAACGCACACCAGGCGAGATAAGATACGAAATGGTAAAGCGCGCGTGTATCGGACGCAAAGGGTTGATGGCTTCTGATATTGAGCTTAAGCGGGAGGGCAAGAGCTACACCGTTGACACGCTTAAAGAATTCAGGCGTATTCACCCGTCAGATGAGCTTTTTCTGATTATCGGTGCAGATATGCTTGCATCGTTTGAGAGTTGGTACAAGCCCGATGAGATATTGCAATCCGTTCAGCTTATAGCTGTAGGCAGAATGAATATCGATACCGAGGCCATAGCCAAGCACATAGGAGAGAAATACGGTTCAAAAGTCCTGATATCGTCCATGCTTGAGATGGATATTTCTTCGACGCAGATACGGGATGCTGTAAAAAATGCGAGAAGTATATCGGGGCTCGTTGAGCAAGACGTTGCAATATATATCTACGAAAGTGGATGTTACATGGAGCCGGAGTATAATCTATACAGGCAAAAGCTGCAGAAAGACTTGGCTCCGCAGAGGTATCTGCATTCGATAGGCACGTCGTATTACGCCGTAGAGCTCGCCTGTTTTTACGGCGCAGATTCTAAGAAAGCGCGCATTGCCGGTCTGCTGCACGACTGCGCAAAGCTTCCGTCGTATCAGGCACAGATTGCGCTTGCGATAGCTTATCATATGCCCGATACTGTGATTGCGCTTGCTCCGGCTTTGCTTCATGCGCCGCTGAGCGGAGTAAGAGCAAAGTGCGAGTACGATATCGATGATGTCGAAATAATCAACGCTATCGATTGTCATACTACAGGGAGAGAGAATATGACCCTGCTGGACAAGATAATATTTGTTGCAGACAAGGCTGAACCTGTGAGAGAATATGAGGAGGCGGGCGAATTGAGAAAGCTCGTATTTGGGGGAATAGACAAGGCGGTGCTCTTTGCGATGGACAGAAGTATAGAACACGCTAAGTCAAAGGGTGGAAAAATAGACAATCGAACGCAAATAGCGCGTGAATCAATAATTAAGAGCGTGGAGGAGAATCAATGAGTAGAGAGCTTAGGGAAACGGTGTTGGAGCTGTGCGGAATACTTGACGATCGTAAGGCAGAGGACATAGTAGCCGTTGACGTGGCAGACAAGACAATTATTGCGGAGTGGTTTATAATTTGCAGTGGCACTTCAATGGCGCACGTTAAGGCGCTTTGTGATGAGGTTGACGAGAAGTATCCCGAGAATGAGCTTACGCTGAAACGTATCGAAGGCTATGACAGTGCGAGGTGGATTGTCATGGACTTTGGCTCGATACTTATACACATATTCTACCCGGAGGAGCGCGAGTATTACAAGATGGAGCGTTTGTGGATAGACTCCCCGGAAGCGTGTATCAACTACTCGCACGATATCGAGGCAAGGCTCATTTGAGCGCAATTGAACAGATTAAAAGGGTGTGCCGTAAATGGTACACCCTTTGTGCTTAACACTTATGTACGCTTATCTCTTTCTTGTGACGTAGTAGCCGCGTCTACGCGCTCTGATGCGACCGGATTTCTTGGACATAATCAGCATTATTATCAACACGACTACGATAATGAGTACTGCCAGCAGAATCCAGACTAACAGCCAGCTTCCGGACTTTTCTTCATTATCAATTATTTCGAGCGTAGGCTCGGGGCCGGTGGTCTGTGTTGCGAGGTCGGCAACATCTCTTGATGCCACGAGGTCAGCAGTCAAGAAAGTGAAGCCTTTGTACGAGTAAACCACGGTTCCGAGAACGTCGCCCTGCTTTACAGGTGCTTTTACGGAATCCGCGTCCTGTATGGTAACGGTGACGAGGGATGGATCGGCTTTGATTGCGGCTATATCGTCACTAAGCATGGAGACGGATGAGGTTGATAGATCTGCGACGATACTGAGCATACCTGAACCCGCATCGCTAAGGCTGGCATCGCTCACCTGGACGGTAAACTGCGTCTGCATACCTAAATCGGCGGCGGAAGCTGTTTCGAGCTTTTCAAATGCCCACTCGAATATGCTCTTCGCATTCTTGAAACGATACTCAGACGCTACCTCGTATTCGTTGTCGCCGAGTATTACGAGTATAAGGTTACGGTCATTCTTTGTTGCCGATGCTACCAAGCAATAGCCGGATTGAATCGTATTTCCCGTCTTGATTCCCGTCGCGTATTCGTATTCGATATTGGCTTTGCCATTGCCCGTTGCAATAAGTCTATTGCTGTTAGTAAGTGTATAGCCGTTGGACTTTTTGCTGGTAGGGCTGGTAGTGTACTGCTCGGTGGAAACGATCTTTCTAAATGTCTCGTTCTGCATCGCATACCTTGCAAGCAAAGCCATGTCGTAGGCTGTCGAAACGTGCTCCTCGTTGTGAAGTCCGTTGGCATTCATGAAATGGCTCTTTGTCATGCCTATCTCGGCGGCTTTTTCGTTCATTATTGCCGCAAATTCGGAACGTCCACCCGCAAGCTTGTGCGCTATGGCGTCGGCGGCGTCATTTCCGGATACGAGCATGAGTCCGTAGAGCAGGTCGCGCATAGAGAGCTTTTCTCCCTCGCGTATTCCCATACAGGAACCTCTATCGGTAACGGGACCTACGGAGAATGTTTCGTCGAGGTCTGTGGTATTTTCCAAAGCAATTATGCAGGTAAGTATCTTTGTTGTACTTGCCGGATAAAACTGGGTATCACCCTGCTTGTGGTATATTACAGTCCCCGTATCTGCGTCCATAAGCAGAAAGTATGGGGTAGAAATGCTTTCAGGGTCAAACTCGGCACGACTTAGAGGTGTGAACGCCATAAATAATATGACGACACAAAATACCAGGTAAAGTATGCTTCTTCTTTTCACTCTTATCTTCCTTTCACACATAGGAAAAGGATTCCCTACACAAACTAATCTGTATGAGTATACCAAAATTCGGACAAGTTTGTATATACATAAATAAAAAAAGCATATACTTATAAGTGGAAATCTTTAGAGGTACGCAGATATGTGATACAATTAGAAGGAGGTGATTTGCTTGCTTATTAAAGGATACCCGATGGCTAAGTTGATTGCGCTGTATGTGTTGAACAGCTACAGGGATGATATTTCCATAGATACTTTGAGCGGATTTATTTCGGATAACGGATGGGTGCCATATCTCGAAATCAAGGGTGCGATAATTGACCTTGAGGCGGCGGGCATGGTGGCTGCGGTCCCGCGCCCGTTCGGTCAGTCATACAGAATCACCATGTTGGGCGAGGAGACAGCAGAGACGTTCAGAGAACAGCTGAGGCAATCGATGCGCAACGATATAGATGCAAAGCTGGCGGAAAAGCGAGATGAGTTCATTGCGCTCTCGAGGTATTTCGGAGACTGGGATATGCAGCATGACGGGACATACAAGGTGACTCTGAGCGTTGCGGAGGGCGATAGGCTGATATTCTCGATGATGATAGTACTTCCCGATATTGAAACGGCAAAAGAAGCGGTCAAAAACTGGAGATGCGATGCACCCGATATATATGCGTTCGCATTCGGAAAGTTATTTTCAACAGCGAAATAACGGCAAAGCATGTGACAAAGCAATAGTCTTTATAGAATAAAACGGGCGCCTGCGGACGCCCGTTGCATTTTTTTGCGGTAATTCACCGGCTTAACTATTACTTGCCTGCGGCCTTATATACCTGAGAGGCATGTTCGACATCGGGAAGCGATCCCACGTGAGACGAAGAGCCCTCAAAATACAGGCAGGAGTGCCCTTCACAGGCGTTATTTGACACAGTATCTGTGCCGTGAGGCTCGCCCTGCAGGGAAGCGGCGATAAGCCTTGAACCAAGTTTAATGCAGACAGGTCTTTTGGAATAGTTGAATTCGCCGCCAAAAAGCTCTTTGTATATCCCTGAGCCTTCGGCAGTTACACATTCCATCTCGGCGTGGTTTTCGCCGCCGGTAAATATCATGTTGAACTCTGTACCGGTATAGCAGTCGACAATCGTGTATACACTCCCGACAACAAGCTGTGACTTAATGTTCACCCAAGACACGAGTTCTCCTATTACACTGAGCTGAGATTGGGTCGAACCGAAGGGTATGTCGACAGTAATATCTGCGCGGTTTGCTCTGTTTGAAAACAATATCGCCAATGACTGCGGACCTATTGCACCGTCTGTGTATATCGGATTTCCGTTGGAGTCGGTCTGCTTCTTTTGAAATTCGATAGCTGAATCTACAGTCATGCTCTGAAAGCTTCCCGTGGGCTTATACATGAAAAAGCCGAGGTCGCGCATTCTTATTTGGATTCTCACCACAGCTTCACCGACAGACTTATACTGATAGACTACGGATGACGAACCGCTTGTACCCGCTGGGGTAGGCGAAAGCTCGGGCGACGGGGTAGGCTCCGCCAGAGAAGGATTCACGAACGTACCCATGCCAAACACGAGCAATACAATTAACAAAAGAGTTAGCGTTCTTTTCATAACAGCACCGACATTTTTTCTTTATGATAGCAAAAGAGTGCAACAAGTGCAATAGCGTGCTATAATTCACTGAATAAGCTTGAGGGAGAAAACGGTATGCGCTGTAGTTGTAAGCTTTGCGGAACATATATGGTACAGGAGGAGAGGGGCTTAAGCAGTTGCTGTATATGCCCGGACTGCGGAAACCGATGCAACTCATGTGTCAGCGCCGATGAAGCGCCTCGTTCCGTGGAAAAACTCAAAGCAATGAGGATAATAGTGTCGGATGATATTGTGCAAGCTAACGACAGTATAACTGAGGATGATTCGGAAGAACACATGGATTGGATCAAGCTTCTATAGAATTGAAATGGGGCATTTATCCATGGTATAATGTTAAACAAAAATCGGAGATATAAATAGTGAAGGAAATAGTCATTATCGGCGGTGGTCCTGCGGGTCTGACGGCAGGAATATATGCTGTGCGTGGGGGGGCGGATACGTTGCTCTTGGAGGAGGCTTTCCCCGGCGGACAGATTGTAAATACAACGATGGTGGAGAATTATCCGGGTTTTCCAGACGGAATAGACGGTATAGGGCTTGGGAATGCAATGCAGAAGCAGGCGGAAAAGCTCGGACTCAGCATCGTATATGATACGGTCACGGGTGTCGAATTTACGCCCGAAAGGAAGCTAATACACACGACGGGAGAAACCATAGAAGCGAAAAAGGTGATTATCGCTACAGGGTCCAGCCCCAGAAAACTCGCCGTTGAAGGCGAAGAAAAGTTCACGGGTTGCGGAATTTCGTATTGCGCGGTGTGCGACGCGGCGTTTTATAGGAATGCGGTCGTTGCGGTAGCCGGAGGCGGCGATACGGCGCTTACAGATGCACTGCATCTAACCCGTTTTGCCAAAAAGGTCTATCTTATCCACCGGCGCGATAAATACAGGGCGGGTGAGGCTCTGCAGAAGAGAATCGCGCATAGCGATATAATCGAACCCATACTCAATTCAAAGGTAGTGGAAGTATTGGGCACGGATAAGGTCACAGGCGTAGTAGTTGAGAATACATTGACATCCGAACAGAAGACGCTTGAGCTCGATGGCGTGTTCGTAGCTGTAGGCACACAGCCTCGCAGTCAGGTGTTTGCCGATGAGGTAAAGTGCACCGATGAGGGCTATATCGAGACAGATGCACATATGATGACCTCGGTAGATGGTGTATATGCTGTAGGAGATATCAGAAACACAGTGTTGAGGCAAGTGATCACTGCGGCGGCAGATGGTGCGATAGCGGCAACGCATGCCGTAGAAATGTTGATGGGATGAGAACATGACAAGGATGTTTGGAACTGACGGAGTCAGAGGTATAGCAAATAGGGATTTGACAACGGAGCTTGCGATGAAGCTTGGCGCTGCAGGCGCATATGTGATAGCAAACGAGGCGCACAGACCGAGGATACTGATCGGGTGCGATACGAGGCGTTCGGCGGATATGCTGTGTGCGGCGCTCGTTGCTGGTATCTGCTCTGTAGGCGGAGACGTCATAAACGTAGGCGAGATTCCCACGCCTGCTTTGGCGTATCTAGTGCGTAAATACGGTGCGGATGCGGCCGTAATGGTCAGCGCATCTCACAATTCGATGGAGTATAACGGCATAAAGTGGTTTGACCGCAATGGATACAAGCTCTCTGACAGCATTGAGGACGAAATCGAGACCACAATCAAAGAGGAAAGACAGCTCACAAGGCCTGAGGGCGAGGACGTAGGCAAGCTCATTTTCGCAAAGCGCGCATCGGACGATTATGCGGAATATCTCAGATCTGCTTGCGATGTATCGCTCGAAGGGCTGTCGATAGTGTTGGACTGCGCAAACGGCGCCTCGTATAGAATCGCGGGAAAGCTTTTTAGGTCGCTTGGCGCATCGGTTCACTGCTTTGCCGATGAACCTAACGGCTGTAACATAAACGAGCATTGCGGCTCGACACATCCGGAAAGGCTCGCGGAGCTCGTTCAGGAGCTCGGTGCGGATGTGGGATTTGCGTTTGACGGTGACGCGGACAGAGTTATCGCCTGTGACGAATTTGGCAATATTGTCGACGGAGATAAGTTCATGGGTGTATGCGCGAAACACTTAAAGAGTGAGGGAAAGCTCGCCTCGGATACGCTTGTGATAACCGTCATGTCAAATATAGGACTCAAAAAAGCTATGGCAGAAAGCGGCATAACGTGTGCTGAAACAGCTGTAGGTGACAGATATGTGCTCGAACGCATGCTAAAGGATGGTTATTCGCTTGGCGGTGAACAGTCGGGCCACATAATTTTCCTCGATAAGAATACGACGGGTGACGGTATGCTTTCCGCGGTAATGCTACTGAATGTGCTTGTAAAGAACAAAAAGACTATGTCACAATTGATGAGTGCAATACTGACATATCCTCAGACCCTCGTCAACGTGCTTGTGGACACGAAATCTCAGACGCTTATAATGGACGATGAGGACGTAAAGAAGGCGGTTGCCGATATTTCCGATGAGCTGGCGGATAACGGAAGAGTGTTGCTGAGAAAGTCAGGCACAGAGCCGCTTATCAGGGTAATGGTCGAAGGAAACGATCAGAACCGCATTGAGAGCTACGCGATCTCTATTGCAAAGAAGATTATATCCAAGTACGGGGGAAGGATTAAATAGCCTATGGCATACAGTGAGGAACTGATCAGAAACTTTTGCATTATAGCCCATATAGATCACGGCAAATCGACGCTTGCCGACAGGATGATGGAGCTTACGGGAACCATAGCCGAAAGAGATATGGAAGACCAGCTTCTCGACACGATGGATATAGAACGCGAGAGGGGAATAACGATAAAAGCGACTGCTGTGAGGATGTTCTATAAGCATTCAAACGGCAAGACATATATGTTTAACCTCATAGACACTCCCGGTCACGTTGACTTTACATATGAGGTTTCAAGAAGCCTCGCCGCATGTGACGGCGCTATACTTGTAGTTGATGCAACGCAGGGAATAGAGGCACAGACGCTTGCGAACGTGTACCTCGCTCTCGATAACGACCTCGAAATAATGCCGGTAGTAAACAAAATAGACCTTCCGAGCGCGCAACCCGAGGTGGTCATACACGAGATTGAGGATGTAATAGGTCTGCCTGCGGAGGATGCACCGAGAATTTCAGCGAAGCTGGGTACGGGCGTATCGGAAGTACTTGAAAGACTTGTCGACACAATACCTGCACCACACGGAGACGTCGATGCACCGCTCAAGGCGCTTATATTCGACAGCTATTATGACAACTACAAGGGAGCGCTTAGCTATGTTAGAGTGTTTGACGGAGTCGTTCGTGCAGGCTCACGGATACGCTCAATGGCAACGGGCAAAGAGTATGACGTAACTGAAGTAGGCGTATTTACGCCTTCGCTAAAGTCTACGGACGAGCTGTCTGCCGGAGAGGTAGGCTATATCGCAGCATCGATAAAGAGCGTAAGGGATACCAAGGTCGGTGATACTTTGACAGATGCTCTCAACCCGACTGTCAAACCGCTTCCCGGTTATAAACACGCTCAGCCGATGGTCTATTGCGGTATTTATCCAGCAGACGGAGCGGAATACGAGGATCTCAGAGACGCGCTTGAAAAGCTTCTGCTCAACGATGCATCGCTGTCGTTTGAACCCGAGACATCGCAGGCATTGGGCTTCGGTTTCAGATGCGGATTCTTGGGACTGTTGCACATGGAAATCATACAGGAGAGACTCGAAAGGGAGTTCGACCTCGATTTGGTAACGACATCTCCGAGCGTAGTTTACAGGGTTACTACAACTGCCGGTGAGGTGCTCACGATTGACAACCCATCGAATCTTCCCAATCCAGCGATGATTGCGAGCATGGAAGAACCCATGGTAGAGGCGCACATAATGGTTCCGGACGAGTTCGTAGGTGCGATTATGGACCTCTGTCAGAGCAGACGAGGCATTTTCAGGAATATGACCTATATCGAGAAGACGAGAGCGAGCCTTACTTATGAACTGCCTCTAAACGAGATTATCTACGACTTCTTTGACCAGCTCAAGTCGAGGAGCAGAGGTTATGCATCGTTTGACTATGAGTTGAAAGAATACGTCAAATCGGACTTGGTGAAGCTCGACTTCCTGCTCAACGGGGATATGTGTGACGCATTGTCGACGATTGTGCATGCGGAGCGCGCATATGCAAAGGGAAGGGCAGTAGCCGAAAAGCTCAAGGACGTAATTCCAAGACAGCAGTTTGAGATCCCGATACAGGCAGCTATAGGCGGAAAGATAATCGCGCGTGAGACAGTGCGTGCCGTCAGAAAGGATGTTCTCGCAAAGTGCTACGGCGGTGATATTACGAGAAAGAAGAAACTGCTTGAAAAGCAGAAAGAGGGCAAAAAGCGAATGAGGCAGATAGGTTCTGTAACATTGCCCAGTGAAGCCTTCATGAGTGTCCTCAGAATCAACTGATGGCAGGAATCTATATACACATACCATATTGTCAGAGGAAATGCGCCTATTGTGACTTTGTTTCGTATGCGGATCAAAGTACCTTGGGCGCTTATGTCGATGCGGTCAAAAGCGAGGCAGAATTGTATTCCCAAATGCTTGCATGGAAGCGATTTGATACGGTGTTCATAGGTGGCGGTACACCGAGCATACTACCTGCAGAATCGATTGCAGCTATCTTAGATGCTGTAAGGCGCTCGTTTAATGTAGCAGAATCCGCAGAGATAACTATAGAATGCAACCCGTGTAGCATAACGGATGAAAAGCTTGCCGCCTATTATGACTGTAGCATTAACCGGATATCCGTGGGTATGCAGTCGGATGACGATGCAGTACTCAAGGCAATCGGAAGACTGCACACTAAAGCGGTGTTTGAGCAAGCGATGAATTCGATAGCAAAGTCAAGCATAGTTAACCGCAATGTCGATATAATGTATGGTTTACCGCTTCAGACGACAGGAGGCTTCATTAGGACGCTTAAATATGCGGTGAGTCTCCCGATAAATCACATATCGGCATACTCGCTCATACTTGAGGAGGGCACGCCTCTGTTTGACAGGCTCAATTCTGACCAAACGGAATTGCCGAGCGAGGACGATTGCGCGGATATGGAGGAGGAGTGCCATAGAATACTCTGTGATGTGGGATTTACAAGATACGAGGTCTCCAATTATGCCAAGCCAGGCTATCAATGCAGACACAACTTGAATTATTGGGATAACGGGGAGTACATAGGGTTAGGTGTAGCCGCACACTCTGCGATAAGAGCAGAAAAGCAATGGACGAGGTTTTCAAATTTCACCGATGTGAAAGCATATATCGACAGGGTAACAATGGGGATTGTTCCGTGCAAAGACGTAATGACGATAGATAAGCGCGAGGAGATGTTCGAGTCTATTATGCTAGGTTTGAGGAAAACAGACGGCATAAGGTTGTATGATTTTTCCAAACGATTTGGTGTCGATATAATGGATGAGTACAGGGACGTAATTGCCAAGTTTGTTTATGATAAACTCTTATACTGTCGAGAAAACAAGCTCTTTTGTTCACCGCGCGGAATGAGTGTGTTAAACATAATAACGGAAGCATTTTATGAACACATGACTGCTACAGAGCCTTGACGTACCCAATGTGATATGTTATATTGTCTTAACAAAATTATGGAGGTAGCTATATATGAACAGACTGCTTAAGTATTGCAAGGCGTACTGCGATTCACAGGGATGGAAGTACACTTTGAATGAAGACGAAGAATACATTCGCCTCCAGATGAGCATGGAAGAGGTTGATCACGTTACGATTTTTATCCGTGCAAGAGAAAACTCATTTACGACAAACACCTATTTCCCGATTAATGCGGCAGCCGCAAAGCGCGATGCTATAAGCGAGTTCATATGTCGTGCTAACTACGGACTGGTTATCGGTTGCTTTGAGATGGATTATACCGACGGTGAAATCAGGTACAGGACAACAGGTTGCTTCAAGAACATCGATCCTAACCTTGACAGCATCGAGACATTGGTAGATACGGGATTCCTCATGTTCAACCGCTACACTCCCGGATTGATGGGGGTTCTCTATGGCGGAATGGATCCCAAGAACGCTGTTGATATGTGCGAGAAGAGCAACGACTAAGGCGACTGAATGAGGCATAAAAATGACCGCTTGCGGTCATTTTTTTGTGCTGTGCTGTTTAGACTTTTTGCTTATAGGTGTCTGCTTGCCTGTCGTTCTGCTCGGGCGTGAGTTCCGCTCATTTGGCTTTGCGTTTGCTTTATCGGGTTTCTTAGGTTGCCTTACATACGGAGGTATGAGTGCGTTTTTGCCGAATCCTATAAGGTCATCACGCCCTGCGGTACGCAACGCCTCAGAGACAAGCTTATAATTCTGAGGAAAATAATACTGTATCAATGCCCTCTGAAGTGCCTTTTCGTGAGCAGACCGCGGCACATAGACAACTTTCATTGTCTTTGGATCGAGCCCGGTATAATACATACAGGTCGATGAGGTGCTCGGCGTAGGATAAAAGTCCTGTACCTGTTCGATATGCAGATTATGTGACTTAAGGTATTGCGCAAGCTCTATAGCCGCATTTAAGTCACTGCCGGGGTGCGACGACATGAGATAAGGCACGATATACTGATTCATGCCGAGGGACTTGTTGAGCGCAAGATACTTCTGTACGAATCTCTCATACAGCTCGGAGGAGGGCTTATCCATGAGCTTTAGTACCTTGTCGGACACGTGCTCGGGAGCGACCTTAAGTTGCCCGCTGACGTGATACTTTATTATTTCACGCATGAAGGCGTCCGACTTGTCGTACATCGCATAGTCGTAACGGATACCTGAGCGGATGAATACCTTTTTGACACCGCTTATTTTTCGGAGCTTTCTTAGAAGCTCGATATAGTCGCTGTGGTCTACGACCAAGTTACGGCAAGGAGAGAATCCAAGACAGCTCTTATCGGGACATACGCCGTATATAGACTGCTTGTCGCAGGCATTTCTTCTGAAGTTTGCCGTAGGTCCTCCCACGTCGTGTATGTAACCCTTGAAGCCGTCGATTTTAGTCAACAGTTTGGCCTCGTTTACTAACGATTCGTGACTGCGTGAGGATATCATCTTGCCTTGATGCATGGTAAGGGCGCAGAATGTACAGCCTCCAAAACAACCCCTGCAGGAAGTGAGCGAAAACTGTATCTCGTCGATTGCGGGTATGTGTTTCTTATAGCGCGGGTGGGGGAGGCGCATATACGGCAGGTCATAAACTGCGTCGAGTTCCTCTGTGGAAAGGGGCGCGGCGGGCTTATTCTGAAGCACATAGACCTTGCCGTGCTTCTGTGCCAGAGTTTTGCCACGAACAGAGTCCTGTTCCCTCTGCTGTATTGCAAATGTTTCTGCGTATTTACGCTTGTCTGCACGAACGATATCCACACCAGGCAGTTCTATGCGGTCGATGTCATCTATATTCGATACAGACACACAAGTTCCGCGTACATCCTTGATATCGTCAATGTGCTCACCGTTTGCGAGCCTGTCTGCGATTTCAACGATTGCGCGTTCACCCATGCTGTAGACGAGTATATCGGCGCCCGAGTCTATAAGAATGCTGTTTTTCACAGAATCCGACCAATAATCGTAGTGGGCGAACCTGCGAAGGCTTGCTTCTATGCCGCCGATTATTACAGGGACTCGCTTAAAGGCCTGCTTTATACGGTTGCAGTACACAATGGTCGCCCTGTCGGGACGCTTGCCTGCGACTCCACCCTCAGTGTAGGCATCATCACTCCTGCGCTTTTTTGCCGAGGTGTAGTGATTCACCATGGAATCTATGTTGCCTGCGGTAACGAGAAAAGCGAGTCTCGGCCTGCCAAACACTTCAAACTCTGCGGTTGAATCCCAGGCGGGCTGTGAGATGATTGCAACGCTGTAGCCCCTGCTTTGAAGCACTCTTCCGATAATTGCCGCACCAAATGACGGGTGATCTACATAAGCGTCACCGGTGACAAGTATAAAATCCGGCTGTGATATGCCGAGGCGATTAAGCTCCTCGACAGACATCGGCAAAAAACCGGACATTTTTGAGTTCACATTAGCTTCCATACAGCTAACTGTACCGCAAAAGCACGATGATTTCAATGAGGAAATATGGTATAATCAATTAAATGGACTACAAGGAACTGTTCAGCCTAATAAAAGCTAACGAGCTATCGGGCGCATACGTGTTTCACGGCGAAGAGGAATTCACAAAGAACCGTGCGCTCGATGATTTGCGTGCGCTTATTGAGCCATCGTCAAGGAGCATGAACATACAGGAATACACCTCTGCAAATGCGGACGCCATAATTACAGCATGCAACACATATCCATTCCTGTCGGACTTAAGGCTCGTGATTGCAAAGAGCATGCCCGATGCCGATTCCGCGCGGCAGATTCTCGGTTTTTTGCCTCAAATGCCCCAAACTACTCTGCTTGTGTTTACGGTTAGGGGCAAGTACGAAACGAAGAAGCCTACGAGAAAGAAATCTACACAGGCCGCTAAGGTTCAGAAGACCGAAAAACCGAGGGATACCGTGGATTTTTTTGCCGAGATGGAGAAAAGCGGCAGAGTATGCGAGTTTAACAGGCTTCCCGAAGCCGATTTGGTTAAGTGGATTGTCAGAGAGTGCTCTTCGTACAATGTGGGTATAGGCAAGAACGAAGCAATTACGATAGTAAACAGGGTAGGACACGACCTGACATCGCTTAGAAACGAGCTGCACAAAGCGATATTCTATGTCGGCGAGGGAAATGTGATAGGTATTGCCGCCATAAATCAATGCATATCGCCCAATGTAGAGTACAGGGTATTTGATATGCTGGATTATTTCTTAAAAGGAAAACCCAAGGACGGTTTTGCCGCACTCGACGCCCTGTTTGAGAATACGGCGGAGGTTGTAGGTGTATCGATGTATCTGGCAAAGCAGTTCAGGCTGATGCTGAGAGCTCGTGTGCTTATAGACAGAAGCGTGCCGAGGCAGAGGGCGGTCGAACAGCTCGGAGGTAATCCATATGCTACAGGCAAGGCTTACGATGCCGCAAAGCGCTTTGGCATAGCTGAGCTTACTGATGCGGCACAGGATTTTTCAAATCTGATGTATCTGCAGATAAGCGGGTACGCAAAGATTAACGATTTGATCAGCCGTGCGATAACAAAGCATCTGGTCGTGAAAGGAGATAATTGTGGATAATTGTGTTTTCTGTATGATAGCTGAGGGCAAAATCGGCTGTAAGAAAGTATATGAGGACGATACTGTCATAGCCTTCCATGATATTGAACCTCAGGCTCCCGTACACGTGCTCGTCATACCGAAACGGCATACGCAGAGCATACTCACAGCAGATAAGGAACTGATGGGTCATATGCTCGACGTGTGCGCAAAGCTCTCAAAGGAGTTGGAAATCGACGAGAGTGGCTTTAGAGTAGTAATGAATACCGGAGAGCACGGAAATCAATCCGTACCGCACCTGCATATGCATATACTTGGCGGCAGGTCGATGCAGTGGCCTCCGGGCTAATATATTTTGGGTTTCTCGGAAATTGGGCGTACTTTCCTACTTTGTCTATTGACTTATGTCACCGGAACAATTATAATACTGCTGTTGTTTTATTATGTCCTAATGCTCAAATATCGGCTTGTTCGATGTTGCATCAGAGGGGAGGGATAAGTTAATGGAAATTCGTGTTGGCGAAAATGAAACCCTTGAGAGTGCTCTTAAGAGGTGGAAGCGTAAGTGCGCACGTTCTGGCGTCATGGCAGAGGTCCGCAGACGCGAGCATTATGAGAAGCCCAGCGTAAGGCGTAGGAAAAAGGCCGAAGTTGCGAGAAAGCGTAAATAAGTCATGTCTGTTGTGAGTTTAGAACTCAATGTCTATAGTTGGTTTACGAACCGCTGATGTATTGCATGGACTTATAATGAACAAAAACCCGTTGCGTGAGCAACGGGTTCTTTTGTTGTACAATGAAAAGAAGCTGCTAAGCAGGTGGTTCAAAAGAGCCTTTTGCCGATGAGAAAAAACAACTATGATAAAATGCAAAAGGTCTGCCAGCCAGGAGCAAAAACATGGGAGGTCAATCATGAAAATCGACGCAAGCAGTACAGCACACAACACGGAATTGCAAATATCACATAGTATTTGCAACACTCTTCTGAATCACACACAGGTAAAACGGATGTGACGGGTCCGGTTTCCTGTGTGTTTTCTATGTAACCGGTTGCCCGGAAGAAGTCATCGTAATCTTCTTTCGAGCAACCTTTAATGAAGATGTGACAGTGACGCTCATCATTTTCATCGGTAATATAAATGCGCTCCACAAAGGTCTGTATCAGCGTTACAAGCACATCGGGTGCGGCATTTTCAGCATACTTCCCGAATGACAGTAGCCGTTCCTTGATTTCTTCAATGTCTCGTATAGCATACATCTGACTTTGTCTGCTGTCCTCTAATCTTTTCAGTAGAGTTTCGGTTTCGGAAAGCTCATCGCTTAGCGCTTTCACATCCTCCTGAATAAACCGTTTCAGGCCGTCGTCCGCTTCCCGAAGATTTTTCACCTGATTGGCTATTGCCGTTTCAAGCTGTGCCTTCTTCTTTCTGAGGTCGGACAGCTCTTTTTCATTCTGCGATGAGCAGAAAATATCAGACACTTTCTGATTGAGAAGTTTTTCAAAGTATTCGCTGTCCTCATCGGCAAGGTGGGATAACTGTTGCACAACAAATTTATCAAGCAAAACGCCGTCTACAGCCCGAAAAGTACATTCGCCTACACGGTAGCCGGGACAAACATACTTGAATCTCGGTTTGCCGTTAGTCCAGCGGTTGGATTCGGAGATAACCCGCAGGCGTTTCCCGCAATGCGGGCAGTAGACCAGTCCTGCAAGCAAGGCGTTGGTCTTTCGGTGCGGGCGGTTGTATTTCTCGGCAATATCGTCCAGCATATTCTGCGTGTCGATCCATTTCTGACTTGAAATAAAGCCCTCGTGTCTGCCGACCGAGATAATCCATTCGGAAAGCGGCTTTGTTGACATTAACTGCACAAATTTCGGTGAAATAAAGGTGCTGTCGGCATCCTCGAATTTCTCCTGATCGGTCTTGTTGTAGGCGGAGATACCGTGCTGACCGTCAAAGTCTGAAATATCCCCGCACAAACCGCCATTGTGCTCCAAGAAATAATTGTATGCACTTTCGTCGGCGGTGCAGTAAACGGGATTTTTCAATAGCAGTCTTGTTGTGGAGCTGTTAAACTTACTCCCAACCTTTGTACGGTATCCAAGCTCGTTCATTTTATCTGCGGTTTTTTTGATAGACCGAGTGGCTGCAAATATCTCATAGAGCTTTTGTATCATCGCTTTTTCCTCGGGAATGCTCTCCAAATAGCTGTAAGCGGACTTGTTTTTGCCACTGCCGGTTTTCACACGCTTCACCGTAAAGCCTGTTGGGGTATTGCCGCCCAGCCAGCGCCCGTCTTTGGCAAGTTCCATCATATTATCGGTGATACGCTCGGTTAAGGTATCACGCTCAAATTCGGCAACGACGGCAAATATCTGAATAAATATCTTCGACACGCCGGATGCCGTGTTGATATTGTTGGAGCATATCAGCAGGTCTACCTTGTGCTTTTCAAGGAAATCTAAAAGCCGCAGAAGATCGCTTGTCTTTCTGCCGATACGGTCTAACTTGTAACAAACAACGGCACGAATCTTGCCCATTTCAATATCGTGAAGCATACGCTGGAAATCGGGGCGGTCGGAATAGTAGCCGGAAAGTCCTTTATCCTCATATTTAAGAAAAGTGTAATCTTCATCAAGGTGCAATTCCCGTTTGGCATATTCCGCACATTGTTTGAACTGTACGCCGATACTGTCGCCCTTGTTGGTGATTCGGGATTTTCGGGCGTAGATGGCTACGCCCCGTTTATCCTTAGTGTTGTATTTTTGTTTCTTTGTCATTATATCAGTCCTCCCATTTTACTCATTATACAGCCAGCCCGGTGACGCTTTCCAATGTGCGGCCGTTTTTGCAAAGCTGACGTAAGAGTAACCACAGCGTTTCGCTGTCAAGCGCTCGGATTTCCTGTTCCAGAAATTCCATTCGTTTGTGCTGAAAAGAGCGGAGGGCATTATTGTAGTTGTTGCCACGGTGAATGACAGCATTCATTTTAAAATCCATAGGCGCACCACCTATCTCGAATCCCGGTCACGGTTACGAAGATACTTACGGTAATGTTCGCAAGCCCGTATAATGAAATCTTCCGTCTTTTGTGAGTCCATTCCTTTTGGAAGAACAGCTCGCAGACGCTCGGCAGAAACTTTGATCGTTTCTTTTTGATTTGCTTTTT
>SAMEA3663283__coassemble_766_pt1 | contig 73329 bp, 59 predicted proteins | sample SAMEA3663283__metabat2_low_PE_022 | metagenome-assembled genome bin SAMEA3663283 (sample SAMEA3663283) | pig gut metagenome | biome: pig gut; feature: pig-associated habitat; material: faeces | place: China | collected 2013
CGCATCCAGAAGCTGCACATTGCAGAAGCGATCCGTTTCCGGCAGGACGTAGACCATAGGCTCTGTGCTGATGTCAAGCCATGCCTGCGAATAGACGGTATCGACGTTCGGCGTCACGACGGTGCGGAAAGAGGCGTCCGCCAGCTTTTTTGCATGGTTGAACTGATTGATGGGCGCACGGCCAGTCATGGTCCCGTCCGTATTGGTCGATAATGTTTTGGTTGCGTCGGTCAGCACCAGCGGGAACGCATAGATGTATGCCTCGCTGACCGTTTCCCACACGGTTTCAGTATCCGGTGTATCCGGCTGCGTTTTTTTGGCAGAGCAGGCGGAAAGAAGCCCGCAGGAAAGCAGCGTAAGCAGCGATAGAAGGATCGCAAGCGGTTTTTTCATGTTTTTCTCCTCATTTATTCTTTTCAAATTCAGATTATTTTCCGGGACGTTGTGTTTTTTTGCGCGGCGCTTACGGATCGACCTCCTTTTTCTTCCTTGCGGCAAGCCGCAGCAGCTCTTTTTTTGCCGCTTTGATCTGCGGGTCAAACAGCGCTCGCTCGGCAAAGATCATATAGTTGTTGAGGGCGAGGATCGACAGGTGGACGAACGGCTCCACCTCGTCCTGCGTACAGCCCAGGATCTCCGCGATTTTTTCCGTGTAATAGGGGTATCTTGCCGCGAGCCGACTGAGGGCGGGCTTTACCTTTTCCCCGTATTCCTGTGACACGCACACGCTGACCAGAAAGCGCATGGTGGGCGACATTTTGTCCGCCAGCACGCCTAAACGCTCCATCATGCCCTTGACGTCGCTGATGTCCTCCAGCACGATGTCGAACGCACTTCTTTCAATTCGGCTGATTGCTTCCTCGGCACAGGCAAGAACGATTTCCTCTTTGGTGGAGAAGTAATAATAGATGCCGCCGTTTTGCAGCTTTGCTGCTGTACAGAGGTCTTTTGTAGTGGCAACAGTCAGCCCCTTTTCAACAAAGCAGTCGAGGCAGACGCCAACAACCTCCTGTCTCTTTACGGTTTTCTTTTCTTCCCTCAAGACGCACCCTCCCTTTCTGTACACTGACCAGTGTTTCTATAGTAGGCTATCATATTTTTCGAAACAAATCAAGCGCTTGCTTGAAAAAGAATTGTTATATTTTTTAATGCTTATCGGCTTGACTCAGTATACCAAAAGAAGTAGCAACAGCTCTGGCTAAGCGGTGGAATATCTGATTGCCAGTCATACGGCGGTTGAAACGGAAGCAGTATTCATCCAGATAAGTACGGCCTGGCAGCGGATGTCACCATCCAGGGCGTAACACCGCGCAGGTGGCCGCCTATGCGGGGACGCTGTTGCCTGGCACCGGCGGCATCGGTATCTACAAAAGCTTTACGCACATCGACGTCCGCAAGGTCAAGAGCCGGTGGTAATGGATGAAAAAAGGGAGGCATATAATTACATTTCTCAAATTACCCGTATGTTCGATAAGGAACTGCACAAAGAGTATGTTTTCTGCTCTTACTTGGCAAAGTTGCTTCCCTCCGATCCCGTACAGCCATTTGACCTTGATAATAGAGTCAAGCTGGAATATTATCGTCTGGAAAAGACATACGAAGGTGCAATCGAACTTGAAAGCAAGCCTGGATCTTGGAAACCGACTCAGCCAAAACGAGCTGGTGGTCAAAAAGATCGTACCAGTCCATTGGACGAGATCATTCAGCGCATCAATGAAGAATTCTATGGTGAATTCACAGATGCAGACCGTGTAATGGTTGATACGCTGTATCAAAAAAAGCGCAAGGATTCTAAAGCAAAAAAGCCGCAAAGACCGAGGATCGCCAAGTATATGAGAGAAGTCTTTTCCCGGGGATTTTTGGTACAACTGCACAGAAAGCTTATATGGAGAACACCGCAGCATATGAGCAGATCTTCTTGGATGCAGATAAGTATCAGGCTGTGATGAGAGCTTTGGCGGATCGTCTGTATAAAGAACTGCACGACGACAAACAAGGTGGAAGATATTCAGCCTTAAAATATGGGAATCATATTTCAAATATCATTATCCCATCTTTGGGCAGATTATGATTTGGAGAAGTTTGCAGATGATAGATTGCCTGTTTTGCAAATTTCTTACTTACCGTCGTATCCCACTCTGCCAACCGGATGATCTCCGCTGTTCCAGCCTCAAAATCAAACGAAATCTCACCCCATTCGCCGTCGTTGTCCACCTGATACAGGTAGACAGCGGCGGCGATTTTCTTTTTGCGTTTGGTCTGGGATTTGCGTTTCAGCCGAATCATGTGAAGCACTCCGGCTTCTGTCAGCAGACAGGCCAAATGATCCACGGCTTTACGGTAGGCCCGTTCTGCACCACTGGCCGTGCTGCCCTCAAAGAGGACTGCCAGTTCTTCAAAGGTCAACCGGGTGCTGATGGGACTGACCCGTCCACAGGTCATACAGATGGCGTTTCTCTTTTCCAAAAGGGTCTGTTCCCGGTAATTCAGCTTTTCAAATGCCTCCCGGACAGCTTCAGCCCGGATACCGTTCCATAGAATCTCCGCATAGTCCCAATGGTCATCCCGGCTGACATCCTCTCCGGTTTCTTCGCTGTCCTCATCCTGAATGGTCTGATAAAACGGAACACGGCTTCGATTTTGCTTGGCCAATGCCAAAAACTTTGCTGCGGTTTCCTCGGTACAACCGTTTTTCTGGGCATATTTCTGGATTGTCGCCTGTTCAGACTGACCGGATTGATTATAGAGCCAAGCAATCCCACGCACAGCTTTGTACTCATCCACATTTTCAAAGGAACCAGCCTCCTCTTGCATCCGGCAGGTCAAAAGGGCGTTCCCGATAAAATGATGGGCATAGGTCAGAAAATCCGCCCCTTGTGCGGGATCGTATTCCCGCAGACAGTCCAGCATGGCAAGCACACAGCCCATTTTGTAGTCCAAAAAGCGTTCCGGGTCATAGCGATCCAGCCCCTCCCGCAGCAGGAAACGGCGAATACGGCCATTGAGCCGGTTCTCATAGTGATGTAGAAAAAAGGAAAACCAGCGCAGTTCTCGGCTCTGCACGGCCTTAAAGATATAATCATTTAGGTTTTCCCGAACAGGCGGTTCCGGGTCGAGCTGGAAGATGCGTTCCACTTCCCACATGGTCAAGCCCTTGGGTTCCGTCAGAAAGCTGTATTTGACACAGTAGCCGGGCAGCTCCCATGTCCACGCTGTATCCATTTTCCCTCACCACCTTTCGGATGTTTCGTTGCTTATTTCTTTTGTACGGCTTTCAAAAGTGCATCTTGGGTCATTTCCTGCTCATAGACAGTGCTGGCATAGCGCTGATCTGAAAGCGCACGAAGCATCTTATCTTTTGCCAGCTTTTTCATAGCTGCTGCCGTTTCTTCATCCAGCCTTCCACGGCGGGTGCTTTGCAAAATGGTGTTCATGCGGCGGGTATAAATGGCCTTAATGGGGTGATCATCTGCAAGCTCCCGCTGCTCCCGTCCTCTCAGATTGCCGATTTGTCGGCACGTCCGTCCCCGCTGGTCACCGGGGGCCAGCCCGCCGCAGTATTTGGTGTGCCGTGCGTCAATGGTGAGAAACCACCTGCCGCAGATGGGACATTTCTTGGGCGCATGGCCCACACAAAGCCCCTCAAATAAGTCAGAACGGAACATTCCTACAAAAGAAACATAGTGCATTCGCTTGACCAGTTGCGGCTCTGTCTTTCCGGGCCGAGTGGCGGCTACATACTGCACCGAAGCATTGGTCAGAGTCATCCAGGCCGGGTTATCCACCGACAGAGTTGGCTCACCTTTGAAGAACTGCCCGAACATTGCCGCATAACCGTCCGGGGTACGGTCATAGCCGGGTTCATTCAACTGCTCTGCAAATTTCGTCAGGGCCTCCTTGTATTGCCCCAGAGAATAACTCAAATGCCCCAGTACCTGCGCTATTCGGACGAGCATGGTTGCCTTGCTATGCTGACCAGTCAAGGCACAGATCAGCTGCTCCTGCTGGGTAAACTGTAAATAAGCTTTTGCGTCCTCCATATATTCTTCGGAAAAGATGGCTGCAAGTTTTTGCTCAAAATAGCTTCGATTCAATCGGGAGAAGGGTGGTGTAACCTGCAAAAAGGAGATGATCTCGCCAGCGGCCTGCTGCACCTGCGGCAGCAGCTCCATATCCAAAGAACCGGTGTTCATACCCTGAAGCAGCTGGTTCAGCACATTGCAGGGAGTATCCAGATTTTCAATGGTGCTGTCCGGGATGTTCAACACCTCGCAGCCAATGGTTCCTGCGGGCATGGTACTCCCCTCATAGGTCACGGTGTCCTGCCAGAAATCCAACGACAAAACCGCATGGTTGATAATCTGATCCATCTTCTCCCTCCTGTCATGTTTTTCTATTTTTATAATAGCACACAACAAAAATCTTGTCATGTTTTTTGAAAACGGCTTGTCATGTTATTAGCCTGTTTTTTTCGATTTTCCCCATAACCTATACAGAGGGGGGGAGAAAACTGCCCCATCAAAAAGGAAATGGAGGGAATCTGTATGAATTTGTTTGAAGTGGTGAAAGCCAGTATCAACACACAGGAAGCAGCGCAGATGTATGGAATCGATGCCAACCACCATGGCATGGCACTGTGTCCGTTCCATAATGACCGTCATCCGAGCCTGTATGTATCGGATGACCACTACCACTGTTTCGCCTGTGGGGAGCATGGGGATGTGATCGACCTGACCGCCAAACTGTTTGACCTTCGGCTGTATGATGCGGCCCGAAAACTGGCGTCGGACTTTCACCTTGCGCCGGACAAGCCCTTGCCGGAAGCCATTCGTTGGAAAAAGGAACACAAAACCAAAGCACAGCAGCTTCGTGAAAACGAGCAGCTGTGCTTTTCTGTTTTGAACGAGTATCGGCGGTTGCTCCTGGATTGGGAAAAACGGTATGCACCACAAACGCCGGAAGATGTGCTGGACGAGCGGTTTATGGAAGCCTGCCACCGTCTGCCATGGGCAGAGTATCAGCTGGACATCCTGCTGCAAGGCGATTCCTATGAACGAGGCGAAACCGTGAGTAATCTAACGGCAGACGGATACATCCGCAAATTACAGGCCCGCCTTAGAGAGGAGCGATACCATGAACAACCCTGTTTGGATCGATGATAAGGGGAAAATCGTCGAGCCGGAATACTGCCTGGATTTCCTGTCCCGGCATCCAATGCGCTGTATCAATGACCACTTTTATACTGTGGATGGCCCGTTGCCGGATGAAAGCAAATTGAAGAGAACGATTTATGAGGAAATCTCGCCCTGGCTGCATGACAAGGTCGCACAGACGGTGGAGCAGGTGCTCAAGACGTTAAAGCTGGCGGCATACGCAGACCCTTTGCCCCTGCAATGTGACCGCATCCATGTGGCGAACGGCACTTGTTTTCTGGATGGCACGTTTACAGAGAAAAAAGAGTATTGCAGCAACCGTCTGTCGGTATCCTACCGGGCGGATGCTCCGGCACCGGAACACTGGCTGTGCTTCCTTTCGGAACTGCTGGAGCCGGAAGATATTCCCGCCTTGCAGGAGTATCTGGGCTACTGCCTGATTCCCTCCACCAAAGGACAGAAAATGCTTATGCTGATCGGCAAGGGCGGCGAGGGCAAAAGCCGCATCGGTGTGATGATGAACGCCATTTTCGGGCTCAACATGAATACCACTTCCATCCAGAAAGTAGAGAACAGTCGTTTTGCCAGAGCCGACCTGGAGGGCAAGCTGCTCATGCTGGACGATGATTTGGACATGAATGCCTTGACCAAGACCAACTATGTAAAATCCATCGTGACAGCAGAACTGCGGATGGATTTGGAACGGAAGAGAGAACAGAGCTATCAGGGGCTGCTTTATGTGCGTTTCCTCTGCTTTGGCAACGGGGCATTGACTGCACTTCATGACCGCAGCGATGGTTTCTTTCGCCGTCAGATCATTCTGACCACCAAAGATAAGCCTGTGGATCGGTTCGATGACCCGTTTCTTGCTGAGAAATTGATTGCCGAAAAAGAGGGAATCTTCCTCTGGATGCTGGAGGGATTGCGGCGGCTGATCGCCAATCACTATCACTTTACCATCAGCCAGAGAGCCAAGGACAATATCGCTTCCGCAGTTCGGGATGCCAACAACATTCTGGACTTTCTCGATTCTGAGGGTTATGTGGCATTCAAGGCCGATTATGAAGCCAGCACCAAAAATCTGTATGCAGCCTATAAGCGGTGGTGTGAGGACAACGCCGAAAACCCACTGTCACCAAAGAGCTTCGCAAACCAGCTCAGCCAGAATGCTGAACGCTACCATTTGGAGCCGGTCAACAATCTACACATCGGCGGTGGAAAACGGTGCCGGGGATATATGGGCATTTATGTTCTGCTCTCGCCTATGGAGTTGTAACGGAACATCAAAACTTTCTGTTCGTGCGTTCATGCGTTCCTAATCGGGTGCAGCCTTTGGAACGAAGGAACGCACGAACGCAAAAAATCGAAGCTCATTTTTATATTTGATAGCTCGGCTGGGCATTAAAATTGGCTATGCCCAATCAATGGTTGTGCAAACGGTGAAAAACACTACTATAAGTAGAACACAAATCATTATTTGGTGATTTACAGAACGATGATGGTGGTATGCGGGAAGGTGGCTATTTTCACGGTTTCGCTTGCAAGCCCACCTAATGGCAAAGTCAACGGGGTACTGTTGCGGACAGTTCTTCACAGGCGCAATCCTGAGTGACTTTTAAGACGCAATCAAGATTTATTGTACTGTGCAGCGTGTATGCTCCACGGTAAAACCATTTCATGAAAGAATGAGGTGTTTTCTATGAAATCCAATTTAAGAAATGAAATCAAGTCATACATCGTGCGTTCCGGCTACACGATGCAGGAAGTCGTTGACCGGCTTTCTGAGGATTACGGTTGGAGCGACAGCGTTTCAAACCTGTCCAATAAGCTCCAGCGGGAGTCTCTGCGGTATGTAGAGGCGGTACAGCTTGCCGATGCCCTTGGCTATGACCTCGTATGGCAGAAACGGAGGGATAAATGATGCCCGCCGTTCTTACCCGCCGTATCTCCCGTCTCCATTGACAAATCCGCAGATTTGGAGATGGATGGCAGAGTGGATTTGCAAAATCTGCTCTGCCTGTGGGCGGCAGAATTGAAGCAATCAAGATTGCGGAGAGACTGTCGGTCACACCGCCTTTTGAGGATTTGGGTGCCACACACAAGCCTCTAAAGGCGGCAAGGCATCCGCAGATGCCGCATTCCCCCTCGGAGAGCCCACGGCACTTTGCAGCCCTCTGGGATGAAAGTGTCATAGTGGGTTATTACACTTCCCGCAGAAAGTGCATCCCCGTCCCTCAGCCGGCTGCCGCACAACAGAAAGGAGCTGATTTTTATGGCCAGAAATGACGGAATCGACCGCACCTTTGCCCGTAACCAGGACTTGCCCACCCTTGATGATGTGGCAAAGGTGCAGGAACACAATGAACGAGAAAAGGACAGCTACTCCAACCAGGATATTGATACCACCCAGACCTACCGGAATATCCACTTTAAAGCACCCACCGACAGCTATGCCGCCATGTTCGATCAGATGATTGCCGATGGGATTATCTCCACCCGTGGCCTGAAAGCCGATGCGGTGAAATACGGGGAACTAATTTTTGATGTGAACTCCGCTTACTTCCACAATCACGGCGGCTACGAATATGCCAAGCAATTCTACACCGACGCATACAAAGCCGCCGTGGAGATTGTGGGCGGTGAGCAGTATATTCTCTCCGCTGTCATGCACGCTGATGAGCGCAACCGGGCTATGTCGGAAGCTCTGGGGCAGGATGTATACCACTACCACCTTCATGTGGTGTATGTCCCGGTGGTGGAGAAACAGATTCTCTGGTCGAAGCGGTGCAAGGATAAGTCCCTTGTTGGTACGGTCAAGGAGACCATTATGCAGGTTAGCCGCAGCAAAAAGTGGGAATCCAAAGTTGCATTGGATGAGCAGGGCAATCCGCTTCTGACCGCCAAGGGAAAGAAAGTCCTGCGGACATCGTACAGCGTCCTGCAAGACGATTTCTTCAACTATATGAAAGCTGCCGGATATACCGATGTGGAGCGTGGAGAGCGTGGCAGTACCGAGGAACATCTGACTGTGACGCAGTTCAAGGTGGCACAGGAGCAGCAGCGTCTGGAGGCTATGACCGCTCAAATCGCTCAGACAGAGCAGGCACTGGACACCACACAGGCTGCCGTTGAGAAAAAACAGAAGGAACTGCAATCCCTGCAAAGGCAGGCCAAAGAACAGCGTACTGCCGCCCTGACGGTACAGGAAATCCGCTCCATGGGGAAAAAGACGATCACCGGCAATATCACTCTGACCCCATCCGAGTGCAGCACACTCAAGGATTATGCGGTCAACGGGATTCTTACCAAGGTGGAAAACAGCCGTTTGGAAGAAAAACTGCAAAGCGCACAAAAAAGTGCCGCTGTCTGGAAACAGCGATATGAGTCGCTGAAAGAACAGGCACGGCCCTATCTGGAAGCTGTCAAGCTCGCACCCGAGAAGGTGCGGGCTTTTCTTGATGCCATTTTGACTCGGACCCGGCAAACAAAGCAGCACAATCAACCTTCCCGCCGCAAGTCGCAGGATATGGAACTTTAATCGATGGAGGAAACTGCATGAGAAAACACAAAGATTTTATGAGCGAACCCGACTATGGCTATATCGACATTGAATCCTGCTTTGACCCGATTTTCGAACCGCCGATAGATTTTCTGGAAGAATGCCGGAAACGCTGGGAAAACCGAATGAACCCTTTTACAGGTACGGTAGAACGAAAAATCGGAAATACCTGGTATCTGCTGGAGACTGTATGTGACGGAAATGAGCCGCTTACCCACAAGGTAAAACGGCTCATTTTCTCGGATAAGGAGGCGCTTTGTTCATGACACAGACTCAAATTCATGCTACAATATCACCATGCACACCGATTCTGTCAGCTGACCCAACCGTAAAGGAGGACGCTATGTTGGATCAGCAGAAAATCACCATCCTGTACTGCCGCCTCAGCAATGAGGATGCACTGGATGGAGAATCAAATTCGATACAGAATCAAAAAGAGTTTTTAACCCGGTACGCAGCCGAGCATGGCTACACCAACCTGAAAATTCTGGTGGATGACGGATATACGGGAACCAATTTTGACCGCCCCGGCGTGCAGGAAGGCTTTGCACTGGTTAAGCAGGGGCTTGTCGGTTGCTGGCTGGTCAAGGATCTTAGTAGATTTGGCCGAGATTACCTGACCGTTGGACAGTACACGGACATCATTTTCCCCAGCTACGATGTGCGCTTTATCGCTGTCAATGATGGTGTGGACAGTGAACGAGGCGACAGCGACGGCTTTGCTGCTATTCGTAATTTGTTCAACGAATGGTATCCACGGGACACCAGCAAAAAAGTCCGGGTCGTATTCCGGCAGAAAGGCACCAGCGGAAAGCATCTGGGAAAACCGCCCTATGGTTATCGCACTGACCCTACCGATAAAGACCATTGGATCATTGACGAGAATGCCGCCCCAGTAGTCAAGCGCATCTTTGACTTGGCTATTGACGGCAAGGGGCCGGAACAGATTGCCCGTATACTGGAGAAGGATAAGGTGTTGACTACCAAGGCGCTGTATGCCAAACAGTCGGAAAATCATCCTGACCCGAAAAAGCGTAAGAAAATGCCGGAGCGCCCTTACCATTGGATTGGTCAATCGGTTGTGGGTATTCTGGAACGGATGGAGTACACCGGCTGTACCTGCAATTTCAAGACCTATTCCAAGTCCTATAAGCTGAAGAAGCGGATTCCCAATGCCACCGAAGATATGTGTATCTTCCCTGATACGCAGGAAGCAATCGTTTCTCAGGCTCAGTGGGACAGGGTGCAGGAGTTGCGAAAAAACAAACGCCGTCCCACAAAAGCGGAACGGCAGGGATTGTTCTCCGGGCTTCTGTTCTGTCCCGATTGTGGGAATAAGCTGCACTTTGCTACCTGCAAAAGCTTTGACGGCAAGCAAGACCATTATGTGTGCTCCAGCTACAAAAGCGGTCGAGGCACCTGTTCTGCCCACTATATCAGGGAAGATGTACTGCGGGAACTGGTGTTGGAGCGCATCCGTGCGGTTAATGCCTATATTCGGCAGGACGTGGAGGGTTTTCAAGAGGAATGGCTGCAATGCCGCCGCTCCGATCAGGAACGCAACATCCGTGAAGATCGGAAGCGAGTGGAGCAGGCGAAGAAACGGCTGGCTGACCTGGATGTTCTTCTGTCCCGACTTTATGAGGATTTTGTCCTGGGCGATCTGAGCAAGGAGCGGTACAAGAAAATGACCGCCGATTACGAGGCAGAACAGGAGCGGTTAAAACTCGAAATTGAAGTGACGGAAGAATGGCTGGAAACACAGGAAACCATGAGTGCAGATGTAGATGCCTTTGTCGCTCTAACCCAGAAGTATGTGGATGTGCCGGAATTGACACCTACGATAGTCAATGAATATATCAAGAAGATTGAGGTGTTTGCGCCGGACAAATCCAGCGGCAAGCGGGTACAGAAGGTGAAAATCTATTTCAACTTCGTGGATGACGTAGAGATTCCTGTGATTTCCGATCCTGTTGTTGCGAAATCTACCCTTGGACGCAGAAAAACGGCGTGACCATTACGGTCACACCGTTCTCTGCCCCTCGCAAAGCTAAATAGTACCTTATCACTATTAAGCCTTCCTAATGCTTTTATTTTTTTTGCTGTATAGTTTTGTAAAACTCCGGAGTCGTTAATAGATGCAATCTTCCTACGTTCCCATGTATTTGCAGAATTTACAAAATCAGCACTACCTTCCATGGAAATTAACTTGCTGTCCACAAAAGCTTGTACATCCTGAGAAGATGCAACTCTATAGTAATCTGTTAAATCAAAGATCTGCTTTGCGAAATGGTAAGATGGAAAATACAGGTTACCATCTTTAATAACACAATCAGCAGTAGTCGCAATAGTTATTCCTAGGCGGGTATCTTTAACAAATGTGTCTCCAGTGAAAAAAAGATGATGGCGTGCCGCAGTAATGTATTGGTCATTGCGAAATTTCTGAAAAACTGCAGTATATTGCTCCTGCTCGTCATCGCAGGAATATTTGCCGATGAATAGCGCTTTTATAGGCGGCAACTCGCCGTTCACAGGGGAATACACTTCTAAACCATGTGGATTTTTCAGTGCTTCTTTAATAATGCCGGGCAAAGAAAAATTATTTATCACCAGGATCTCCATATCTTCGCCTTGTGGTGTATATTTGCCATCAAAAGGCACATCCGTCTTATTGTTCCTTAATTCTTCTCCTGCATCTGAAAAGGTTTTGGCAATAGTCACCTGGGAATCATTATCCTCGCAAATGCGTTTTACAACAAATGAGTTCTTATTTATCTCGATCAATGCAAGTAAAGGGCAGTTTTTAAACATTTTCTTCTCTCTCCTCTATTGCTAAGTAATTAAATGCAACCATTACGGTCTTTACAAGATTTCGGTTATGTATCCCCCTGTGCTTGGAGAGTAAACATATATCGCTACTACCGTCGACTGTTGTAATTTTATAAAAATGATAGCCTTGTAACATTAAAAGGGGATTTGGTATTATTGTGTTGCTTAGCGCAAGAAAAAGGACCCAGCATAAAATGACGACAGCACTGATGTAAATATTGATATCCTTAAAAACAATTCCTGCCGCCGGAAGAGCATATGATAATAGCACTACAATTACCCAGCTATCGTTAGGAACAATACTATCTACTCTGATTAGAATGCGTTCCAATTTCTTTTGACATATTCTTAAGAACCAAATGCTATAAAACGAAAAAAATGCACTTATGAGTATGATCAAAATCAAAACAATTTCAAATATGCCCATTTGTAATTCGCCCGTTTCCTTTGAAAAGACCGTCATTTCTTTTTCCAGACAGTACGCAATGGAGAAAATAAGCGCCAAGGGAGACATTGTGGAGAGGTTAAAAAGCAGTTTTTGGAATTTATTGGCCATATGTATACCTTCTTTGAGTTCGTACTTTGCTGGTTACTTGAAAAATCAAACAATATTATTAATCATGCTCATCAGGGATGTAGGTCATAATATCGCCGTAATCGCATTCCAGAACATTACAGATCTTTCCGAGAATCGCAAGGGTGACTGGTTCATCCCGGCGTAATTTTGTCATAGTATTGGGAGCAACATCTGCTGCCTTTCGCAGATCGGCTTTGCTCATCTTTTTATCGACCAAAAGCTTCCAGAGCTTGTTATATGAAACGGCCATAAAGCACCTCCATATTTTGTATAAAAATATTATATCACAGGAGTTCCGTATTTTCAATATACTTTCGCAAAGTTGTGCGATTGTAGATCAAAGATAGGAAATCAATGGCTTTCAACTTCTTGTTCTCAACGGTTGTACCTGGCATTGTTCCCGAGAAATGTTCCGATCCAGGTACAACTGCTGTTCCTGGCCGAAATCTCTGGGTACACACTATTGGGAACGCAGGAACACCAGCGTTATCAAGGGTTTATGGCACTTGTTCCTATGTTCCTAAAAAATCAGTAATAAATTAAAAATAGTAGAAATAGGCAGTAGTTTCATCCCTATATACGCATTTGCGCGTATATAGGGATTTTTTGTTTCTTGGAACAAACTTTTTTCGCGGCGAGGGGATTAACTTTTGCCATTCTCGTGGCCTACCTATAGGAGGTGGTGAGTATGGCAAAAGAAAAAGCGGATGAAGGAGGTGGATCGCAACCAGCAACACGGCTCCCCTAGGGGGATCAAATCTCTACGACCTTTTGCCTGTGCAACGGGCGTGGGGTCTCGCGCACAAAATCGCAATTTCAAACGGGGTAATACCCTCAATCAAAATCAATGGAGGAATTTATATGAAATTCAGACTGTTTTACAACAAGAAATCTAAGCTGTCCGTCAGCGACATCGACTCCTTTTCCGGCAAAGAGTATGTTTGCCACTTCCTACTTCAGACCATGAGCGGCAAACCCGTAACCATCTCCCAGAGCGCTGATCCCGATCTTGGTATCTGGAGAGTACAACACGGATTCTCCTGCCTCTACTTCGGCACCTATGCCGAGGCCATGGATTACTGCCGTGAGCGCTTCTGCGATCTGTCCGGCAAGCGACTGAAAAAAAGAGGTCACAAGTGATGTTCCGAATGGTTCGATACCTGGACAAGCATCTGCGCGGCCACATCGATTTCGGGACATTCCATCTAATTGCTGTAATTCCCAGATTTGGGAAGGACGCTGTTGTGTTGCTTGTTCCAAGGGATCTGCGGGAGAACAATCACTTTAACCTGCAATGCGGTACCACATCGCTTTGGTATAGCTCCCTGGACAATATGCTCACGGCCGCCAGAGAGTATTACGGCATTACTCCCTACCAGGCTTGGCGCTGCAGGCGCAGATATGCCGCGTTGCAAAGGAGAACCACCCGATGAGCAAGTATTATCCCTTGGTCGACGCCGACAGCAGTGGCTTTAATAAGATCCCCATGTTTCCGGCAAGCCGTATCGCGGATGCACTTGGTAAGTGCAACTTTGTTCTGGCAGAAATAGCGCCGCATCGATACACCTTGCTGTCCATGAAACCGTTGGAAGGTGATCCCGACCAATATCACATCCATTGCCCTATGTGCGGTAAAGCAATGGCACAAGTCGTTCCGTACAAATCTGATCATCTCCTGGGCGAATATGCCTGTGAGAACTGTAACTAACAAATTGGAGGAAAGAAAATGTATCATATCAACTCAACCGAATACGAAAGAAGCTTCTGGGATGCCATGAAGCGAAAGAACTCCACCTACAACGGTCTGTCCCAGGGCAGACATAGAATGACCAACAGCTATGCGCTGCCTTCTGTACAGAGTAAGCAGTTTATGGCGGCCATGAGAAACGAGAATGTATTCCGTTCTCTGGCTACCATCATGAACGTGCCCAGCAGCGACCGTACCATCTTCACCTGCGACGCGGAGGATATCGCTGCCTGGCTGGGCGATGGTTCCTTGGACACATACCACGATGGTGTGGACAATTTCAAGAAGCTTCCGATCCATGCACATCGCCTTGGTACGATCATCCGTATCCATGAGGATTTCCTTACGGATACCGGGTTTAACATCCAGCGATACCTGGTCGACTCCTTCGCCAAACGTATGGGCCACACCGAAGAGGAAGCCTTTGTTAATGGCGATGGAAAGAAAACTCCTACGGGTATCCTCGCTGCAGAAGGTGGCGCGGAAATCGGTGTAACCACTACGGCCATCACCTATGATAATGTCATTCGTCTTTACTTCTCCGTGAAGAAAGAATACCGCAAGAACGGCGTCTGGATGATGAACGACGAAACCGTCCTGGCACTCCGCACCCTCAAGGATGCCGATAGCAATTACATCTGGAATCATACCAACGATACGATTCTCGGCAAGCAGGTTGTAATCTGTAATGCCATGCCCGGCGCTATTGCTGGAAAGAAGCCTATTGCTTTCGGTGACTTCAGCTACTACTGGATCGTCCAGCGTGTACGCTTCACGACCAAGATCATGGAGGAACTGTATGCGCTTCACCAGCAGGTCGGTTATCTGGGCTATGAGCATCTGGATGGAAAGCTGATCCGTCCCGAAGCAATCAAGGTCATTCAGATCACCGAATAACACCTGTGCCGGGAGGGTGAGCCTGTTTTGCTCTCCCGGCATTTTTGAAAGGAGCAAAAATGAAATTACAGGACATCAATGGCATTAACAATATGCGACTGAAAGGCTATAGCGTTGCCACCATCTCCAAAGTCCTGGGTATGCCGTATAACACCGTTAAATCACACATACGCCGTAATCCAGAGATACCAGGAGCAAGCGTATGCCTACAATGCGGTAAAACCGTTAAACAGCCGGGAGGTCGCAAAGAGAAGAAGTTCTGCTCGGATCGTTGCCGAATGGCCTACTGGAACAGCAACCAGGACAAGGTCAAAAAGCAGGCCTTCTACACTTTGGTCTGCCAGCATTGTGGAAAGGAGTTTACCGCCTACGGAAACAAGAATCGTAAGTTCTGCTGTCGTTCCTGCTACCTCGATTCCAGAAAGTACGGATAAAGAATTCCATACCCGGTTGATGCGCTATCGTCTGGCGATTTCTTTGATAGACAGTATGGCTGCACGGGGCATTATCTCTTCCGAAGAAGCTACCATATCACACACAAAAGCAGCGGAGATCCACGGTCTATCTTTGTGTAGTATATTTCTCTGATACCCCTTGCTATATATCCGTTTTAGAGGAAACATACAGTACACCCATATTGATACAAAGGAGGTGTTCTGTATGGAACGAGTCGTAAAACAGGTACGGTTTCCGGCTGCGAATATTCCAGCGCTGACCAGGGTGGCAGCGTACGCCAGAGTATCCAGCGGCAAGGATGCTATGCTGCATTCACTTTCTGCCCAAGTCAGTTATTACAGTGATCTGATCCAGCGCCACAAAGGGTGGCAGTATGTTGGGGTGTATGCAGATGAAGCACTGACCGGCACCAAAGACAACCGTGAGAAGTTTCAGCAGATGCTATCGGACTGCCGTGCAGGAAAGATCGATATGGTTATAACCAAGTCGATTTCACGATTTGCGCGTAACACCATAACCTTGTTGGAAACAGTGCGCCAACTGAAGAATGTCGGTGTGGATGCTTACTTTGAAGAGCAGAACATCCACACCATGGGTGCGGATGGTGAGCTGATGATGACGATCCTGGCTTCCTACGCACAGGAAGAGAGCCTTTCAGCCAGCGAGAACATGAAGTGGCGTATCCGAAAAGGCTTTGAAAATGGCGAGCTGGTCAATCTTCGGTTTCTGTTTGGATACAACATCGTAAAGGGCTTGATAACAGTAAATCCGGAACAGGCCGAAATCGTGCGGGAGATCTTCCGGCGGTTTAATGACGGAGAGTCCATGGGCAGCATTGCGGCTGACCTAAATGCCAGAAACCTCAGAGGAGTCCTCGGCGGTGAATGGTGTCAGCAGCGTATTCATGATGTGATGATCAATGAGAAATACCTGGGCAACGCACTTCTCCAGAAAACCTTTGTGAATAACCACCTGGAAAAGAAGCAAGTCAAGAATCGCGGTGAGCTTCCGCAGTATTACGCCGAGGGAACTCACGACGCGATCATCGACGCAGAAACCTTTGCAAAGGCCCAGGAGCGCATTGAGGCATTAAGGCTTGCAGCAGAAGAAAGGCCAAAACCGACCAGGTCAGCTTTCACCGGCAAGATCCGCTGCATGAAATGCGGAAAGAACTACAAACGCGGTAGGCACGGCGACAGAGCCTTTTGGAACTGCTCGACCTACCTTTCCAAGGGAGCAAAGGCCTGCCGGTGTTCGCAGATCCCGGAGCCGCTCCTTTACAGCATAACGGCAGAAGCCTTGGGGCTTGAGGAGTTTGACCCGGATGCCTTTGAGAGCAAAATAACGGTTATTGAAGCCCACGATGACAACACCCTGGTGTTCTGCTTCACCGACGGAACTCAAACCGTTAAACGATGGCAGCACCACTCCAGGGCAGAAAGCTGGACCCCAGAGATGCGTGAATCAGCAAGACAGAAAGCTAAACAGCAAGTACTGCCAGATCGAGGATGGCACGGATATTTCCAAAAAACAGAGAGATGAAAGGAGCCACATTCATGGCACAAGTAGCAAGAGCAATCACAGTGATCCCAGCAACCATTAACCCTGTAACACGAATGGCAAACACCTCCATGGCTAAGCGCCGGGTGGCAGGTTACGCCAGAGTATCCACGGATAGTGAAGAGCAGCTTACCAGCTACGAGGCGCAGGTTGATTACTACACCAGATACATTCAAGGTAGATCAGACTGGCAGTTTGTTGAAGTCTATACAGACGAAGGCATCTCCGCTACCAACACCAAGAAGCGCGATGGCTTCAACCGGATGGTCAGAGATGCCTTAGACGGAAAGATTGATCTAATTGTTACGAAGTCGGTGAGTCGCTTCGCGCGTAATACTGTGGACAGCCTTACCACCGTCCGAAAATTAAAAGAGGCTGGTGTTGAGGTGTATTTTGAAAAGGAGAATATCTGGACGCTGGATTCAAAGGGTGAGCTTCTGATCACCATCATGTCAAGTCTTGCCCAAGAGGAAAGCCGCTCCATTTCAGAGAATGTCACCTGGGGCCAGAGAAAGCGATTTGCTGATGGCAAGGTCAGCATTCCTTATGGGCAGTTCCTTGGCTACCGCAAAGGCGCAGATGGTTTGCCGGAGATCGTACCCGAAGAGGCAGAGGTTGTGCGTCGGATCTACCGCCTGTTTATGCAAGGAAAGACACCCAATGCCATCGCAAAACTACTCACCACAGAGGGTATTCCTACTCCTGGAGGAAAGAAGGTCTGGCAGTTTACAACGGTGGAAAGTATCCTTACCAACGAGAAGTACAAGGGTGCTGCGCTTCTGCAGAAGAAGTTTACGGTGGATTTTCTCCAGAAGAAGATGAAGGTCAATGAGGGTGAGGTTCCGCAGTACTATGTCGAGAATAGTCACCCGCCGATCATCCAGTCGGACGAATGGGATCGTGTGCAAGCAGAGTTTCAGAGGCGAAAGGCTCAAGGCAAGAGCCACAACTGCAATAGGCTGTTTTCGGCGCAGATCGTCTGCGACGATTGTGGAGAGTATTATGGCTCAAAGGTATGGCATTCCAACAGCAAATACCGCCGCGTGATCTGGCAATGCAATAGCAAGTTCAAGAATGAAGAAAAGTGCAAAACACCGCATCTTTACGACACAGATATCCAGAGGTTGTTTATGTCGGCAGTCAGCAAGCTTTATGCCGACCGGGAGATGATCCTGGAAGCCTGCCGCTTACTCCAAACCACCTTGACTGACAATACAGCCATTGATACGGAATGCGAAGAGTTGATCTGCGAAATGGATGTAGTAGCTGGGCTGATCCGATCCTGCATAGAAGAAAACGCTGCTCAAGCATTTGACCAGTCCGGCTACCTGGAACGGTACAACGGATATGTTGATCGCTATGAAAATCTCAAAGAGCGTTACACGCAGCTTCAGAAGCAGCGCGATGAACGAGAAGCAGAAGCGCTCCGTATCGGCGGCTTCATGTTTGAACTACGAGAGCTGGATGAATTGCCCATTACCTTCGACGAGAGATTGTGGCACGGACTGATAGATCATGTGACGGTCTATGATGACGAGCGGCTGCTATTTCATTTCAAGGACGGAAGTGAGATCACTGAACAGCTATAACGAAAAAATCCCGGCATCCGCACAGACGATTCTGTGTAGATGCCGGGATTATTGTCTTTATTCGCTTGTGATTTCTTGTTCCAACCGAAAACCTACATGAAAACCTGCAATGAAAGCTAACCGCTGGTATTCGGCGCATATTCTGCAGACCAAGGAGAATACCGCATCGTTATCCTTAATGGGTAGTCCCTCCATGTAGTCGTTCAGATCTGCGAAGCCATCTTTGATTTCCTGGGTGTGGAACGGATTGCACTCGGCGTAATACCAATGAATCATCTCCAGGATCGACTCCGCATCGCCATCACCGAAATCTGGTGGGTTGGCATAGATGTATGCCTTCAGCTTTTTCATGAACTCATCCATAACATCACCTCCAAAGTGTGTGTGATGTTAACTCTGGTGAGTGATAATTGCAAGTAACTAAGTTTGCCGAAATATCTACCTATATTTTAGTGGTATTAGTGGAATAACGATAGCGGTAAAATAACAGATAAGCAGATCTGGGGCAGCTATTGAAATCTTTCTCAGCCTGCCTTGCAACCACTTTCGCCTCTCAAACAGATCCCCCAAACCATAGAAAATACCTAAAGAACCGCTATTTCAGCCATTTTCCGTACAAACAAAAAGATACTGCTGTTGACACGATTGTATCAACAGCAGTATCAGTTATGTGTAAGCAACCACAACTTAATACGATGAACAACCCAAAGCCGGGATTGTTCATTAGCAACACATAATAATCATACAGATTTTTCAATTATATTCCATGTATGCCTCTTTCACCATATTGGCATACGATTCTTTTATGCTGTCAGGGCCCTTAATCTTCACTTTGCCGCCAAAGCCAAACACCCAGCTAAAGAAAACATGGCTGATAGCGACATTGACAACTGCTCTGAATGTCTCCATGTCATTCGCATAGATTTTTACTTCCTCACCGAAACGGTCAATGATTGAATCAATAACACCGTTATCGCAGATCAGTTCAACAGTCTCCGGTTTGCGGTTAAACATGCGGAAGGTGGTTTTAAGGAACTCTGAAAGGTCGAAACCTGCGGGCATAAGCACAGCATCATCCTTCAAGACACGCGGAGTATCCGCTATCCTGTCAACGCGGAAGCTGCCAATGTTTTCATGTTTGTCGGAATAGCCGACAACATAATAGTAGTCTCCGTTCCAGATCAGACTGTACGGGCTGAAAATGTAGATTTCGCCTTTATTCTTTAGTTTTTTCTTTTTATTTACACTGTACTGGAAATACTGAAACGAGATCTTCTTACCGTTATTTATCGCCTCATTGATTGCATCTACGATACCGTAAATGCTTTCATTTTCAGGTCTGATGCGATCTTCTGCAAGCAGATTGCGTTTAATCTCTCCAGCTTTTTCTGAGCTTGTCATCAATGTCAGCTTATTGACCAGTTCCTTGCTTTTGGAATCGGTAATGAACTTGGATGATTCTACAGCATCAATAAGCAATTTCAGCTCAGAGGTTTCAAAGAGCCGACGTTCAATAAAGTATTTATTCTGCGTTGATTCAATCTTTCCGACATTTACGCCAAACTCTTTTAATACATCAACATCTTTTGAAATGGTTGTCCTATGAGCAGAAATTGAATACTCATTTTTTAAGATTTCGATAATTTGAGTAGTGGAAAGAGGATGAGCTTCATCTGAACGCTCATAAAGCAATTTGCATAGGCTTAATAGCCTAATTTTGCTTTCATTTTCCATAGGGTCCCTCCTTACTCGTTCAATCCCATTATCCTCATTAAGTCTGCTTCAGAGCAGGGGCAAAAGCCATCAACGAACATCTTACCATCGCTTGTGACACCAATCACTGCATCAAAAACGGACTTAATCTTTGTTACTGCAGGCCACGACGCTACTTTTGTTTGTTCATAATCTCCGAGTGTGGTGGAGGCTTTTTTCTCCGCTTTATTGTCACCACCTACGTAGTCAAGTCTTATCGTCATAGCAGCATATTTTGAACCTTTGCGTCTTTGTGAAAGCGGAGTAACCGTTGCAACAGTCGCTTTTACATTCTTCAAAAGCTTTGCAAGCCCCTTCGCTCTGTCAAAGTACAGGTTGCCGATTTTTTCGCCGCGCATATTGAGAACTTCGAAGGTTACTTCGCCGTCCTTTGACACTTTTTTAAGTGTCAGTTCATCGCCGGCAGAAATATGTTCAATACGCTCGTTCATTTTTTCCCAGCCGGTAACATACTTATCGAGGCCGAGATCCAACACAAGCGGGAAATCTGTCGCAGATAACGGCGATTCCTCCTGAACATTAGGAGCCTGCGCCTCTTGTTCCAGTTTTCCTTTGATGATTACATGACCATTATCAAGCAGAATTGCAGTATGATAACGTCCGCAAGATACAGCGACAGCTCTTCCGGGAATGCCAGATACATCGCATTGCCCGTTTGCATTGCTACCGCAAGCAACAAGAGTACCGTCCTTTTTCAAACCAACTGTATGCCAGTTACCGCAGGAGATCTGCTTAATGTTTGCCCATGCGAATATATTGCACTCACCGAATTTGTTTTCACCATCAGCAGCAACTCTGCCGTCAGGCATGATTTCAACTCTGTGCTCAATTCCGTCAGCGGCGTTGGCGGTGGCGGACATAAACCTTTCAACTTCGGCTTTGTATGCTTGTTTGCGACTATTCTCTGCATCTTTCTTGTTTCCTTCATCGCCATTGCAGAACCACGTTGAAGGCGAACGATACTCGCCCTCAATATCTGTAACATAATGGAAAAGTGCAGAAGGATACGATTTGCTCAAAGCCTCCATTTTACCTTCATTCCAAGGTGTTGGCGACCACTTTGTCGTACAATGTATCTGCTTCTCCCAATCATAACATTCAGTCCCATCCATGCTTGCGGGCCAATCTATTTGATCATTCTTGAATGCTGTGGAGATTTCTTGCCACTCGCTATTAGTAACGCCTGCAGTAATTTTGTTCTCACAATAGTTTGCCATTTACCATCCCTCCTCACTTTGAATAATGTTCGTCAAGATAGGCCTGACATTTCTTTGCTTTTTTGTTTTCCATAATCTCTCTGATCCAGCCGATGTTGTGAGCATCGATAGCCCTATACATATCAAGTATCGCCAGTCTCTCTACTGCGTCCTCATTACCAATCAGTTCGGCGTTTCTCTTTGCGCTGCGTTCAATATACATACAACGCTCCAGATACGCTTCATAATTAGCGCGATGAACAGTATTAAGTCCTTCCGGATACTGAATACGGCAGAAAGCCATTTCCGCTCTTCCGAGCATATTTCTCGTCTTCATGAAGTAGTCATCATAAGCATCAAAAGTAAAGCTTGCGTTCTTACCCCATGCAGAGAACATCATAGCGCGGTAATTATCTCGTTCTTCACTGTCGCAGAATATTCTGTATCGAACCTCTCTGGTATCAGCAGACAAAACCGTAATATGATAGCCACGCCATCTTGTATTTCCTTGGCACTCAACATAGCTCTGAGGAACACCCAGCATTGCACAAACAAGCGGAGAGTTTACTGAGCCGTTCCACTTGTCGTGTTTCCACTCATTTGCCTCAACCGCGTCAGGATCAATCGTATCATAGACAATAAGTTCAGAAGCGCCATCAAACGCAGAACGTTCCACTTTCTTAACGCTCTTAGGAAGTTGTACGACACCCAAGCTTATTCCAGCGAAAGCGCTTCGCCCGATGATTTCAATGTTGCTCGGAAAGGCAAGTTTCTTCGCGTTATAGCATCCATTGAAAGCTTCCTGCTTTATTTCTGTGAGTGCTGTCTTGCTTAAGTCTATTGACTTTAATTCTTTGCATCCGGAAAAAGCTTTCTGACCGATACTTGACAGGCCTGTCCCAAATACTACTTCTGTCAGTTTCTCACAGTTCTCAAAGGCTTCATCACCGATAGATGTTACGCCATCGCCGATTATGACCTTCTTAAGTTGAGGTTTTGCTTCATTTCCCCAAGTGTAGAAAGTTCCAAACAACTTATTGGCAATAGTTTTTACCGTATTTGGAATGATAATTGTTTCAACATGGTAAGCTTCAGCAAAAGCATTTTCTCCGATAGTTGCAACATTGTCCGGAATGGTAACTTCTTTGTCTGCTCCAAGATATTTTGAAAGAATGCCACCCATGATAACGAAGTCGCCAAACTCCTTCTTCATATACGGAGAGTTTGTAAACACATCAAGTCCAAAGTTCTCGATGGAATCGGACATTGCAACATCCGAGAGGCTGGTACAATCTTTGAAAGCATTATCCTCTACAGCCTTTACAGTATCGGGAATAGTAATGCTTTCCAATGCAGTGCATCCGCTGAAGGCTGACTTTCCAATTAAAGTCAATCCGGTCGGAAGAGTAACGTTCCTGAGATTTGTACAACCGTTGAACGCGCCCTCTCTGATTTCCGTTACAGTATCAGGGATTACTACCTCAGTCAGACCTGTGCATCCATTAAAAGTATTCTTTTCAATAATTGTCATTTCAGGATTAAAGACAACTGTCCTCAATCCACAACAACCGCTGAAAGCCTGTTGTCCAACGGTCTTAGGCAGTTTAATCTCTTCAATCAAACTACACCCTGTGAAAGCAGACGCCGCGACTTCTTCAATGGCATCTCCAAGTAATACCGTCTTAAGAGCTTTACAGCCATTAAATGCAGAAGAACCGATCTTTTTGACTTCACCAGGAATGACAATCTCGTCCAAAGAAGCACAACCGCTAAAGGCATCACTACCAATTTCAATAACAGATTCGGGCAGTTCAATTCTTTGTAAAGCCACACAATTCTTGAATGCTTCATTACCAATAATGCGAACCTTATCATTCATGGTGAAGCTTCTGAGCATACGGCAATCAACAAATGCTTTCTCGCCGATTACTTCAACTGAATTTCCAAGAGTGATTTCAGTAAGTGCAGGGCAACCATTGAAAGCAGAACGACCGATTACAGTAAGTGAATCCGGCAAGGATACGCTACTAAGCTTTTTGCAGCCATAGAAGCAAGCCTTTTCAAGTCGTTCTACACCTTCAGGAATAGAAATGGATGTTAGGTTCTGACATTCACAAAAGGCTTGTTCCCCAATACTCTTCAATGTTCTCGGGAAGACAACTGACTTTATGTCTTTGTTTTCCTTGAACACCTCATCACAAATCTTGGTCACACCGTCGGGAATCACAACTTGACTACCACTAACCTTGAACTGATAGAGTTGGTTGTTAATGATAACCGGATTGTCCCCGAAACTCTCAGTCCATTTGTTAAATCCGAAAGAATGAAGCCCTATGTTAATCAGAGAATCGGTAAATATAAACTCCTTAATGTTTTCATTCCCGCGTCCAGAAAAAGCGCTCTCACACAAAGTTGTAACGCTTTCCGGCAAGACAACTTTTCTTAATGCAGACTTAAAAACAGCAACAAGACGACCAACAGTTTTGATTCCTTGCGGAACATTCAGGACTGCATGATCTTGCTTCATTTCAGTCAATACGCTACCGATGATTATTAAATCGTCTTGTGCCTCATACCACGGCGTGTATTTGAAGGCAGTATCTCCTACGCTAATAACGCTTCTTGATACTTTTACCGTCTTTAAGTTCTTTACAAAGGAAAAACAGCTTTCTCCAATAGTTTCAACGCCTTCTCCGACGATGACAGTCTGAATGTTTTCATTCTGATAGCCAAGATGACCGGCGAGGTTTTTAATACTGCCAGGAATTTCAACAATCGAAGCTTTGCAGGTCTTCAATCCGAAAGTATCAAGATTTGTTACCCGTTTTCCATTTATAGAAGTAGGAATTACAACATGATTGTTATTGCCAAGATAATCTTCAATGTAGATTTCACCCTCATGGTAGTAATAATCATCCTTATACTTCCATTCATTGGCTTCCTCGCCGCTGACATCAATCTCGGGAACGTTATACACTTGCGGTTCATAATATACGGTTTCGATTGGTGCTTTCATTTCGGCTTCCAATCGTTCTTCACGAGCCTTGGCTTCTGCTTCTCGGCGCTCGTTCTGTAGCCTCATCTCTGCCATCCAGTCGTATTCAGAAAGGATGCCTTGCTCCGTCAGATATTCTGTTGCATTTTTATTAAAGACTTTTTTAGACCATGTACCAATCGTGCTGATTGGCAAATCAAGGTTTTGCTCGCGCAGATCGGTGATAGTATATGCTTTCTTTTCACCGGAAGCATATCGCTCTTTCAAAGTTTCAGTAACGGCAGCAAGCTTATCCTCGACAGACTTTGGTGCTTCCATAATGCCTTGCTGCGTCAGATAATCCTGTGCAGAGAGGTTATAAACTTGCATTGTCCATGTATTGATACTGGAGAGCGAAAGATCGCTATTGTCAGACTTAAGTTTACTTAATGTACCTGAGAATTTCTTAGTTTCGGGATATCTTTTCTTAAGTTCCTCTGTAATTTCTGCCAGTTTTCCTTCAAATGAAGTTTCCTGTTCGACAAGAATACCTTGCTTCATCAAAAAGACTTTGAAAGTATCAGACGAACCATTTTGCGAATAGTATCTGTTGACTGCGTTCCAATCAATATCATCGTTAGCACTCTTTAATTCAAGCAAAGTGCCTGTAAACGGTTTTTCGGAATAACGAGATTTGAGTGCTTCAAATTCATCACCGCACTGGTCATCAGTTTTACCTACAAGGATGCCTTCCTGAATCAGATACTTAGCAAACGGCATACCGAAGAACTTATCTGCCTGGTTCTGCAGATTAGAAAACTTAGGAGCTATATCCGGGTTAGCAGCTCTTAAATCAGCCATCTTGTCAAAGCCAGAACCATTTGGATATCTTCTCTTCAATTCTTCGATAATAAGCATTGGATCATTAGCCGGTCTACCTGAAGCTCCGGTGCCGGTAATATAGCCATATGCATTAAGGAACGAATTGTTATCAGGATAGCCAAGCAGTCGATACAGTTCAGTGACTGTTTCGCCCCATTTTTTGTGGTTTTTGTTTAGGCCAACTATCACCTTATCAGGGTATGCTGAGTCCAATTTTTCAAACAGCCTGTCCAAACGAACTTTGATTTTCTCAGGTTCAGAACCAGGCTGGTAAAGCACGCCCGCAGGAACATCTGTAGAAATCGTACGCTCTTCAATGGGTTTTGCGTCTGCAATCTGAGATTTGACATCTGCTGCAGTCATATTTGCGGGAAGGAGGCCTTCACTAATCAAATAGTCTCTTGCCTTCTGACCGTAAGCAATCATTGTCCACTTATTTAATGTCGATAACTGCAAGTCAGAGTTCTTAAATTTCAGTTCTTCAAAAGACTTTGGCAGAATGCTTCCCTTCGGATAACGAGACTTCAATACAGTAATAATAGCTGCGACTTTTTCTTCTGCTAAGTCAACACGATCAGAAGATTCCTCTTGTTCTTCACGAATGTCAGTAACAGATTCACCTTTAATCTCTACAGATTTGAGTAACCCAGCAACCATTTGATCAGCGTCAACACCAATAGCATTATTGTAAAAAATCTGTGTAGGATAGCTATTAGAATCTGTACATATCAATGCCAGATAAATAGAAAGGGCTTCTCCAGCTTCTTTTACAGCATAGCGAACATTCAAGCCCGGAATATTCTGTAGAACGTTGCCGTTTTCAAGGCCAAGTGATTCTGCAATAGTATCTGCGTCATCAGAGGATGTTACTTTTTTCCCGATAAGCACGGTAATGCTCTCTGTAGCCGAATATGGGCTCTCAAAGTCCGCAGTTCCGTCATTAAGCATCGCAATAAGTATGCGATTATCTCCAATAACTGCCGCGTCAGTAGAATAAATAAAGTTTGCCGGTAGCCTCATAGAGAATTGTCCACCCACATTCACAATAACTCGGTCGTCATCCTCTATTTCAATTTCAGGCTGTTCATGGATTAGATTGATAGGCGTATCATCCTGGGTATTATCCTCTTCCGAGATGTCCTCATATACAGTGATAGTTTCTGGTTTAATGACCGGAGCAGATACTTTTGTCTCATATTGATCTGCAAATTCATCAACAGAGAGTGCTTGACCACCAATGACAACGGATTCCAAAGAAGAGCAGCCTTCAAATATATCACAGCCAAACATTTTCGGAATGCCCTCAAAAACAACAGAATTCAGTTGTTTGCAATCCATAAAAACGTTGCTTCCGATTCTTTCGGCAGAAGCAGGAATAACAATGCTTTCAAGGCCCCAGCCTTCAAAAGCATTGTCGGATATGGATTTTACGCTCTGTGGCAGAATGATTGCCTTTACCGCGCCTTGAACGCCAAAACGCTCGGCTGTAATCGCTTCAGTTTCATCTTCAAGATCAATCAAGCCGCAATCAGACAACTCGGCAGGCAATACGGTCTTTGCATTGGAATTTGAATAGATGCCATCTTCACGAGCATCTCTATCAAATCGGATAACTGAAAGTGCATTGGTATTGTTCAGGTAATCACTCGACACTTTACAATTACCATGTATCGCTATTGCTGAAATAACGGGGGTATTGATACCAACGCGGGAACAACATGCAGGTATGTGCAACCATGCAAGTTTGAACCCTTCTGCATTGTCAAGATCAATGACCATAGCACCATCTCCAACGCCAACAAAACGCAGAGCAGGTGCATTAATTCCCGTCATTGTAAGAGTCTTCATTTCAATGATCTTTTCTTCGCGTTGCTTCTCCGTAACGACAGTTCCAGAAGGGATCTCTGCCATATAGTCGCTGTAAAGAATCATCTGAAGAGAAGGGCAATTTCTTACAGACTTAACTGCCCCTTTGCATGAGAACTCTACAGTTTTGAGGTTTGGAAAGTCTTCCAAATCAAGGGATACGTAATCACCATGAATCTCCAGATACTCTATTTCACTTCTGTGTTCTTCAATTCCATATTCAGAATACTTGCATGGAATGACATAATCTATCTTCGTTTCACTACTCATGTGAAGTGAACGTTCAGGGTTGATTGTTCCGTATTTAGGATCGTTCTTTCTAAACGGAGGCAAATGACGTATTGACGCAGTTGCAGGAGAAATAACTCTTTCAAGACAAGGCAAATCAGTCCATTCACTTACGTCAATGGACTCTACGCCGTATTCAAACTCTATACTTTCAAGTTTACTGCAACCCAAGAAAGCATGATAGCCAACATTCTTGACTGTTCCTGGAATAAATGCCTGCCTCAAAGAAACACAGTCTTCAAATGCACTATCTCCAATTTCTTCAATGCCTTTATGTAGCGTAAGATTCTGAAGAGCAGAACAGCCCTTAAATGCTTCTTCCCCGAGTTCCTTAATGCTCTCCGGAATATCTAACTCAGCAAGCGATTCGCACCCAGCAAAGGCTCCATCGGATATTTTCGTCAAAGCATTATTGAATGTGATGCGCTTAAAACTGAACTGTTTGAAGACGTTTTTCGGCAGTTCGGTCATTGTTTCAGGGATTGTAAGTATCTCATTAGAAACAGCATTTCCGTTCAGCAGTTCAAGGTAGACCTTATATTCCTCGTCAGACATGCCGAGTTTTTCTGCCTCTATATGGCTCTTATACTGATCTACGGACATTCCCGATTTTGATGCTTCAATTCGCAGATCGTATTCCTCTAAGGTCATTCCCAAAGAACGAGCTTTATCGAACTCTAAATAGCGCTCTACGGTGAATTTATCTTTGTATTCGCGCAGATATTCGGCATAGTGTTCTCGATCCATCCCATTAGCTTCCGCCTGTAAATATGTATCATATTCTTCAAGGGACATTTCATCCTTAAAGGATTTCAGATACTGAAGATATTTTCCAAGTGTAAAGCCAATTTTCTGTGCTTTCAAGAAGCCGACATATTCTACCGCTGTCATCTTTCCTTTGAGTGTATTGGAATAAGCAATATACTCACTTTGCGTCAAACCGATTTTTTCTGCTTCAAGAAAGTCAGAATAATCCTCAACTTTTATTTTTGAAGATAGTTCTGTCAAATATCGCATTATCTGCTGTTCTGCCATTCCTTCTTTTTCAAGGCGCAGATAATCAACGAACTGAGAAAGATTCAGTTTTCCTGAAAACGATGCTAAATAACGTTTGTACTGCTCAAGCGATATTCCTTGTTTTGTCGCTTCCATGTACTCATCGTATTGTTCAACCGAAAGACCGAGCTGCTTAGCTTCGTTTTTCTTTTTCAAATTGTCGAACAATCCCATGCCATTCACCTCTCTGTTGCTTTATTAGAAATCAAATTCTGATGTAAAAGATATATTCACTTCAAAAGGAATCAACTGCTGTAACTCATCTGCACCGTCAATAGAAGATTGTAAAGCTAACATACAATTCGTCGCAGACGATGCTTTTGGAGATAGGGTAAAGGTTGCCTTGCTGATCTGACCATTATTTAGGATAATCTCTTTAATGTCACTGACAATCTCATTGGATTCATCAATAAAGAACGCTCTATAAGAAAAGCTGTCTTTCTGTCCTTCAGAAGTCTTTGCCGGCTGAAACTCTACTGTAAATCCCAGATTGGAGATTGTTTTTCCAACCGTAAGGCAATTTACAAAAGGCTCGTCGTAATGCCTTTGGGCAATGAAAAATCTGGGTTTGTTTTGTACATTAGCCACGACAGTTTTCACAACTGAAACAACTGGCTCTTCTTTTACTGGCTCAGCCGAAACTGGAGAATCTGTGTCTATCATTGTATCGAAACGTTCAACAACAGAAGACAGTCTTCCAAGCTGCCCGCGCAGGCTTTCTTTTTCCGAATCCGTTAGTTTTTCAAATATATTGGTATCAACGTCTTTAAGAAGTGTGATACTCTTTGAAACGATTTGAGAAGGCTTATTTCTCGTTTCATGTTTTTTGGCTTTTAGAAGCGATCTGTCAAGCGACATTTGGAGATTTTCTGCTGCTTCCTCATGAGTCGAAACAAAGAAATCGAGGTCTCTTTTTCCTTCCGGAACGGCTTCATCCAAATCTTCCTTCAAGACTTCTCCGATTCTTTCCTGTTCCTTTATGTATGCAGTAAAGAAACCAGTATCCATCATCTGGCTTAGATTTCGGATATACTTTCTGCTGTCACCAATAGTGCGCATCATAATATTAGCAAAAACCGCGTTTTTGACCTTCTCCTTCATTTCAGGAGTAGAACATTTCCTCAAAAGCGGCTGCAAATCGGTAATAACAGAAACGACCTGATAATCACGAGCAATGTGATACTGCTTCGGCATGTGAATGTATTCAAGGAACTCTACTAACAGCATTGCGGATTCGATACGTTTTTTTACTTCGAAAACGGTCTCATTCGTGCTGTATGCGTATTCTTCTACTGTAAGCAGTTCTGTCTCAACGATATCCTGATACACACCAACCAAACGATCAATCGGGTTGTAATCTACTTTCTTTTCCTCACCGTGCTGAATAGCAAGTTCGAGCATCTTAATTTGCTTTCTGCCATTCTCGATGTCAGTATCCAGAATAACGGTCTCAAACCAATTGAAATCCTCGTCGTTTAGTGCAAGTCTTCTCAAACATGTGAAACGCCTGTTTCCGTCAATAACACGGCCATCGGCAAGTATAACACCCGGCTCTCTCTGATGAACCAGTTGTATATTCATCTGAGTTTTTTCGATTGCAGCTTCATTGCTCTGAATAATAAACTGTTCGATAATTGCATTGTATGACGCTCTGTCCAGTTCGCTAAAAGAGTCGGCACCATTTTCGCTTTTGTATTGGCTGATCCATGTTGCAATACGATCATTCTGATCGTTATAAAAAAGCTGATCGAGTCTGACTCTATAAACAGGGTAAGCCTTTGTCACGCCACCAATAGTAAGCTTGCGCGTCAGACTTGTTTTCTCAACAACAGTACCTAAACCTTCCTTTAGTAAATTTTGCATTTTTATATCTCCTCAAAATACAATGAATAATCGGCGTAGAGCTTCTCCATTATTGAATCATAATAAACATCGCTGCCTTTTACTTTTTCGATAATAGCAGAACGATCAAGCTCTATGCCAAACCTTTCCCTTAATTCAAGGGAAAAATCATCAACATTAACTGAACCGGCATTGGTGATATAATCCACCAAGAAATCATGAACAGTAAACGAATTTCCTTTGGGACTGAGTACAACCGCATTCCCAACTCGCTGCCACGAGAACCTTCCATCCTCTTTCAAAATAGAAGCATAAAAGAGATCTCCAAATCCCAAGACATCCAGATCCGATTCAAAGCCGTCATTTCTGATAGATTGAATCGTAAAATATCTATCATCAACAAGATAACTCCATACCTGACTTCCATACTCTCGGAGTTTTTCCTTTGTAAAGCCAAGCTTTTCAAGGCGTCTGATGTTGATATACTGGTACGGTTCAAATTCAATGATACGCATATCATGTTTGATTCCTGCCAAGTACGCAGAGTATGTGGTCAATCCAGTATAACGTCTACTGATTGGCGCAACATCAACTACATCATCTGTGGTCAGCAGTTGGTCAAAATATGCTTCAGCCGTGGAGTAATTCTGAATCACATACGTGGAACCAACCAGGAAGCCCATTTTCTTTAGGTTATAAGTCGAAAGCAAAGACAGATCAGCATCATCAACGAGGTTTTTGTATATCCTTCGCAGTTCTGTCATGAAGTAAAAGTCATTGACCAGTACTTCTTTGAGCTTTTGCACATGTTCTTCCGGCATATCTTCGTATTCGACGGAGTACATACCATGGTGATAGTATTCAGAAATACAATTCAGCCAATTTGCTTTAATCGTGTCCTCTCGTGTACCGTATTCGAGAGAAATCATTTCTGCAAGATCATCCAGACTAACAGGAGCCATAGCAAACAAAATCTCTTTTACGGCACTATCTTTATCAAACACGCCAAACTGGAGGCTGGGCATCCGCCCGAAAACCATCTGCGGATTTTCCTTTTCTGCATGAATCTTTTTTAGTAGATTGTGGATTTCATACTCATCACGCAGATCGTAACGCTTCATCAGATCCGGATAGTCAATCAAGAATTTTCTTGTGGACAATTCAATATTTTCATACTGTCCGAGATTGAGCGTTTCGAGCAATTCAGTAAAGTCGCTTCCGTCGATGTCATAGTAGCGAAGACGTCTATTCTGCTTCCAAAGTATTTTATTTGATTCAGCCAAACGATTGCTGCGACTTGCTTTTGCACTTTCTGATAACTGCAGACGATCATCTGTAATTTCATTTTCTGCGAGGAATTGCTCATAATACTCGAAAAACTTCTCTAATGTCACCTCGTCTTTGCAATACTTTTCGGCGACTATATCTTCAAAATCTCCACGTTGCATAGGAATATAGCTGCCATCAATTTGGATATATCCACGATGGATATACTTATCTATTGCGCGACGTGTTGCTATTGACAATTTCTCGTCATCCAGCGCCTCTGAGGTATCGGTTTTACCTCTTGTATATCTAAAATTGAGGTAGTACCAGATGTTCTTTGACTCATCCAAATAGTCAAAATAAAACTCCCTCTCAAAAGCATAAGTTGAAAAAAGATACGCATACTGATCTTCTTCGTATATGGTATGCCCACGTCGCGTAAATTTGTCCCAAGCCTTTTTCTCAATCTGGCGGATTCTTTCTCGTGTAGCACCTTCTTGCTGGCCAACTTCTTCGAGAGTCTTACCGGAAGCTCTTTGCTGTAAAATGCGAATAGCACGTTCATCAAGTTGCGATGAATTATTGGGAGACAAAGCATTAACCGTCTCAAAGAATGAGGGATGGTGTATTGCAAATTCATCTTCATTCTGAACAATCTTCTTTGATTCTGCTAATCTTGTCAGGACTTCTCTAACATCCTCCTCGGTTGCGTCAGGTAGTTCTTGAAGGATTATATCCAAGCCGACAAATTCAAACTCATGTTTATGCATAACAGCAAGAACCTGTTCAGCCGAGACTGTACTTGCCGGCAATGCCTGTTTTTCTGCGTTTTCGTGCGCTGCATCCAAATACTGTTCAAGTTTTTCTTGTATTTCATTTGCAGAAAGCTGTCCCAGATTACGAATGCTTCTAAAATCACCAAACGGCATTCCTATCAGCGTAGAGACACGGGTATTACCATTGCGCACCAAACAATTTAGAGAACGCACACTTAAGTTCAATCTTTCGATTGACAGATCGGGTATCACTTTCAAAGTTTTCCTGTGATATATAACCCCGTCAACGACTGCGTAATCAGATGCCAAAACAGCATATTCCATACTCAAAGGAGGAATACTTACCTTAATAGGAACATTCTGTTCTTCTTCTGAAGCTACCAGCTGTAATTCTTCGACCCGATTTGCCTTTAAGTATCTTGGTATCGTTTCCAGTATTTCAGAAACCGATTTGGCTCCCATATTGGGAAAACCTTTTAACTGTTGGGCGGACAAACAAATCAATTCAGACAGTTTCAAAATCTGTCCTCTGTGCAAGCTGTTTGTTGCTCTAACTCCCAGACCGATATAATCTATAAAAACATCTTCTACAATATGACCACTGTCAATATGCGTAATAACTCCGTCTATAACTTCATAGTCCGGTGCGATTGTATATTGTTTATTTGTGCCAGTTTTTTCCTCATCGGACATATCCGAGTATAAGTATGTGGAGACTCGTTCGATAATTTCTTCTGCTGATTTTGCCCCCATATTGCGAACCTGAAGGAGTTGCTCTGGAGACAATTTCAACAAATCGGAAACCATAACTCTTTCATGACGAGCTTCCGTAATTTTTTCTTTTATCCGATACAATGCATTATAGGAACGAGTGCTCAGCGAAAGGCTCTCTATTGGAGCATCTGGAATTGTCCTTTGAGACACTTCGTTCTGAATCTCGTTATTTACGACAATGAAGCCACTAGCAAGGAACTCTTCGCGGATTTCTTCGTTGTCCTCTACTGGCTCAGCTATATTTTGGTCATCAGTAGATACTTCATCAGTTTGCGGTTCATAACCGCTTTCTTCCTTTTCGTCTATTTCATCCTCCGAATAATCTTCTTCATCACTTTCAATATCCGAAGGTGCAATTTCTATATCATCATTATTCTCGATATATGTATCGTCTTCCGGACTATACATACCACTTTCCGATTCTGCCTCTATATCGGGCTCATTATTGCTATGAATCTCAGAAAAGCAGTTGTCAAATGCACTTATTCCGATTCGTTCTGCGCTATCCTTAAATGATGAAACATCAAGCGACAGGCATCCGAAAAAAGCATAATTCCCGATATTTGCGAGAATCGGCACACAATCCAAAAGGTCGGTATATTCAATTTTTGCCGGTTTCCCTGCAAGCATCATTTCAAATGCTTTTCCCTTTTCAACGGCAGTAACCGGATCTCTGTATTTTTTCGTTAAAAACTCTAATGAGCCTAAGTTTTTGCAATTTCTAAAAGCAAAATCTTCTATTTCAGAAATGCTGTCAGTAACAATTACTGATTCAAGATTCGGGAGTTCAGCAAAGGCTCCCATAGGAATAACAGATACTCCAAAACCTATACGAACAGTTTTTAAGGCAGTGCAGGAAACAAAGGAATATCTATCAATTTTTTTAACCGCGTCAGGAATGATTATTTCCGTCACTTCGGCACAACCCATAAATGCCGATGAACTGATTTGTTCAACGATATTGGGGACTTCAACAATTGAATTATGTCCCAGATATTTTGTTAAAATGCCATTGGAAATAGCAAACTGCGAAGGATCGTAGCTGGTAATGCCATATTCATTATTCTGTTCAATCCCTTTAGAATTGCTCATTCCAAACCTCCAAAAAAGACTCCATAGTAGGGGCTGCAAGGCTATCTTGCAGCCCCTATCAAAACGTTAGCGCTGTTTGCGGTTGAGTCTCTCAACCCATTTATCAAGGATAGAACGAACGAAAGCATTTATGCGCTTTGCGTTCTTAAGCTTTTCAGCAACCGGCGGGCTCAAACGATAATAGGTGCGAATGAACCAACGGCCAAATGCAGAATTTCTTAATGTTTCATCTCTGAACCTACGAAGTGTAATAACTTCAGGCGCATCGTATGAACCATATACTGCCGTGGCAATATAGCATCCTTCTTTCTTTGCAGGCTGTGTCTGCTGAGAAGAAGTTGTGCTGGTATTACTTCTCTGTGTAGAGTTGCTTGAAGTATTACTGCTTGTCGAAGTTGCCGTATAGCTCGGAGTAGATGCCGGCTTTGAATAAGAGGACGTCGAAGATGTCACCTTGGTCGCAGGATGTTTAGTTCTGATCTGATTCAATGCTTGGTCAGCAAGCTGTGCTCCATTGTAAGCACCCTCGCGTTCGTCTCGTAATTCATTCTTTCTGGCAGCTTCCCAAATATCTCTAACCGTTACACCCCAATACCAAGTAAAGCAGTTCATAACTGTTGTGGACATTCTAAATATACCACCAGTTGCAATCTGAACAGAAACAAGCTGAGATCCAATTGCAACTTGGAAATTACTGAAGTTAGGCTGCATATCAGAACCATCTGTAGCTTTATTGGTAATAACAATCTGGAGTGAATCCTTGCCGGTCGAATACTTAGTCCAGCCATCATCTATGGGTTTCAACTGATCATCAAGTTGTTTTCTCGTATCAGCTAAATCTGCATCCATCAAGCGACGAACTTCTGCATACTCTGCAGGAGTGTACCACTCTTTGGAATTTTCGATAGCCCACTCAGCTTTTTCACCAAGCTCTGGGTTCTCGCTTACATTATTCAGGTTTCTTGTAGACACAGAGAACCTGTCTTCAACAGAACGCTGTTTGAAACTTTCAGCATAATAGCTGCAAAGCGAATCGTCTTCCATTTCAGCAAGCATATCTTTTCTTGTCTGAATCACTTCGGACTTTGAAAGAGCTGCGAAATCATCCTCATAAATCTCGAAGAACTTATCCTGAGCTCTATGAAGCTGGCCAAGTTTTTTCTCATTAGTCAATATGATGTACATATTAACGATATCTTTTTCGCTCTTGCCAGCAGCCATAGCTTCAGCTTTCTTACGAGCTTTTTCTTCTTCCTGCGCTTTTTCTCTGGCTTCTTTCTGTTCGAGATAATCGCCGTACTTACTCAGACCTGCTTGTCCCTCGGCGAGCTGATCTCCTAAATCGTTCATGAGGCCTTTGATTTCTTGCAGTTTTTCCTGATCTTCTGCGGAAAGTTCCTGACTCTCCATTTCGGCAATCTGAGCACTTAAATCGCCCATAGCCCCGGCGAGGCTTTCCGTATCACTTTCTGCCTTTGCTTTTGCCGGAGAAGTTGCCTTTTTAGCAGAAGATGTGGACGCAGAACTGGACGGGGCCGACTTGTAATCAACTTTCCAATCATGTTCTTTTGCAAATCTCTCTGCTTCGCTTCCTCTTGACGTATGAATTACCATCGCGTCATTAAATGTGTAGAAGGCATCATCACCGATTTCGTAAACAGAGCCAGGAACATAAATATCTTTCAGTTTCTTGCAGCTTGTAAAGGCATCAGCTCCAATTTCCTCACAACCATCAGGAATTACGATGCTTGTGAGCTGTTCGCAAGAATTGAAAGCATTATCACCAATCTTCCTTATTGTGCTCGGAAGCACAACCGTTTTCAGGTTGTGACACATCCAAAATGCACCATCTTCGATCGTTTCGACGCCTTCCGGAATAACAACAGACGTTATATCATCGTTGCTCAAAAAGGCATCTTCACCTATAGCTGAAATACCATCTGGAAGAACAATCGCTTTTGCGCTTCCATTGTAAGCGGTAAGTGTATCAAGGTAATCAATGTCACAGTCGTTCTTTGATACTTTGGTGCCTGTTACTTTCTGAGAAACGCTTGAGGAAGCTGCACTGCTGGTCTTCGTTGTAGACTTAGTTGAAGTTGTCTTTGAAGATGCTGTCTTTGTTGCAGTTGTTTTTGTAGAGGTCGTGGAAGCAGTTTTCTTTGAGGAAGCCTTTCCTTCAAGAGCTTTTTCCAAATCTTCAAGCAGAATAACCTTTATATTCTTTCCTTTTTGGAGCTGCTCCATAACAGCAACGATCTTAGACTGGCCGGCATATCCGGGATTGACAACTAAATAATTAGTCAGACCGGACACTTTTGATCTGTACTGACCGCCTTTTTCAATTACCTTCTGAACAGTGGGATGATCTTTTTCAGCCCAATGTCCGGCAAGACCAGAGAATACGAAGATTGAACCATTAAAGTTAATTACAGGATCATCCTCAAGGTATTTCTCATACTTACGCATCCATTCTTCGGCGGCTTCTTCTGCACGTTCAGCTTCTTCCGCCTCCCAACGTGCCTGCTGAGCAGCTTCATCAACTGGCTGACTAAAGAAGCAAGACATCGGTCCGTCTTCCGTAAAGAAAGGTTCTTTTGCTGCAAGTGCAAGAGCGCACCATGCATAGACAATATCTGCTTCATGTCCAAGCAGAGCCTCGTCATAGTCGCGTTCTTCTTCAAGACTATCCCAAAGTGCTTTTACAGCAGGATATATGTAAGCAAGATCCTTTCTAAGAGCATTAAGAGAATGCACTTCGCTAAGAATCTCCCTATATGAAGGGAACTTCTCCTTCATTTGCTTTACTCTATCCTTGTCCTCTTTCGAGGGAAGTAATTTTTTCTTATCAGCCTGAGTAACTCCGTCAGGAACGAAATAAACATGAAGATCGCTACCAGAGCAAAGGCCCTGGCAATATGTATCTCCGTCATAGTTCAACCAGTCTTCGTTCGCCACGAAATTAGCGATTCTGGACGCAATAGTGTTGTCAATATCCTCAGGGGTACAATCATGCTGCTTGCAATAATCTGCCAGTGTCCATGCGAAAGAGCGAAGTCCGCTCATCATATATGCTCTATGCATATAGCCTTCTTCAAGCTCGCATTCCCGGTCATGGCGTGGATCAAATGCAGACTCATTCACATGGAACAGCTTCTGCATTTCTTTTGCTTTTTCATGAAGATCATAACTCTCTGTATCTTTTGCGATAACGCGATTATAGAGAGCTTTCATATCTTCTTCTGCTTCATCATTATCTGCCGCGTTACGGAAAGGAATAAACTCATATTCAGTTCCACTGGAGTTTACAACAACTGATGCCCCCAGGAATCCGAGACCACCTGCTGAACGAACACTATTATAGTGTGGATAGAGTTCCTCATCTGGCGTAACTCGAGTAAGATACTCTTTGCCAACTTCCTTCATGCCATCGGTAGTGTATTCGTATGTTGTCGTCTCATCGCCATTAGTGAAGTTGAACTGAATCTTAGGAGAAACATCAATGGCTTCGCCGTCTTCATCAAACGTTAACTGAAGGGCTTCTTCGATTTGCCACGGTGAGGTACTATCAATGGGCAGCTTTTTCCCGTTAATTCGAGTAGCTTTGAGAACCTCATACAAATACTCATATCTCTCAGAATTTGCCTGAGAGTCGTCATCATTAAACAATCCGGTTGTTATCAACTGCAGAACAGACCAATCAGACACCTGAATAAGACCAATCGAAGCAAACATTTTCATGACGCGCCCAAAAATGGAAAGCGGCATGCCTTTGTTAATGAGAATAGTTTTAGGAGTTCCAGGAAGTTTCATTCGTCTGGAATCTTCCATTCTCTCAGCAAGCAAATCAAGAAGATTATCACTTGTGAACTCTTCGTCAGCCTCTTCCGGATCATACTCAGTGTAGCTAACACGACAGGTAAACTTATAACAAGTTTCACCCTCGTCGTTTTCATACTCACCAGCAGTGATGTTGACTACTTCATTGCCCTCATCGTCTTCGTCTCTTGAAAAAAGATAACCTGCTGGCAGCATAAATTTAATTTTATTATTAAACTCATACGTAGCCATATTTTTCCCTTTCTGCTATTATCTAAGATTTTTCATCACATAGGATTTCATTCCGTTAATGTACTTAGCACATCTTGCGCGAGAAACGGAGTTCTCATCAAATGCGACCATGAGATTTCCGAATGCCTCAAATACCTGAATTAAAACATCCGTAGAGGAAGTGGTCTTGTATCCGTTTTGTTGAGTCAATGCCATATCACCTGACAAGAAACCGGCTAACGTTAAGCAAGACGAGGGGGTGGGTTCGTTAGTCGTAGCTGCAAGTTGTTTAAGCTGAACAGAAGTGTAATCGCCACCAAGAACAAGATTGATTAATGCGACTTCTCCATCTTCCAGCGTACTATTTCCGTTCGCGATGTAAAGTAGGAACTGGCTTAATTCAAGCCTAATAGCCTCTCTGGTTGTGTGCTCTCCATTGGTAAGCGCTCTCACGCCTACAACACCGGTATCATCAAGAGAATCTCCCAAGTCAAGAATTTGATTCAGTGCATTCACGATTTCATAAGCATCCATTTTAATTGTCTCCTTTACTCTTTTCGTTTAATTTTTCGAGTTGATTTTCAAAACGTTCTTTTAATTCAATCGCACTCTCAAGGCGAGCCTCGCTGACATCAAATTCTTTTGATGAAATAGTGCGTTGTAGTTTTGCACTTTCGTCTCCGTTTATGAAGAAGCAGTCTGTTTTGCACTCGACAGCTATGTGATGATCTATAAACTCGCATAGCATCTGAATTCCATACCAAAATGCATCCACATGTGGAACGAAATCCTCATCAAGCATACCGAAGTATTTTTGTGCGTTGTGCTCCTTCATATACCCGATAACTTTCTCGAACTGAGGATCTTCTTTCTTTTCAGCTTCTTCATCGTCATCATTATCGTCACGTGACAACCGGCTAAACCATCTTCTCCAGTAATCTGTCATCATGCCGTAATCCGATGTCGAAGAGAACGCCGCAAACATATTGTTGTCCTCAACACATTTTTTGTACTTTGAGTAAGCAACAAGTACAAGATTGTATAAATCTCGAAGTTGTTCTCTTGTGTACAAAACTTCTGCTGAATAGTTTTCTTCAGAGAAGAAATCGACGGTAGATGGCGTATATCGCAATCCCAAGAAGTCGTACAGTTCTTTTACCATCTCATCGACATCGTAAACTGCACTTTCCAGTCTGCTTGATGTATCCGCGGGAATACGATCACTCAAATTATCAATTACGCTGTCGAGCGAATCAATAAAGCTATCAATTCTGGAAATAAGTGTTTTTCGGTTATTGCTTTGCTTTATTGCTGCATAGTGCTTATCATATTTCGACAAATCCTGCTTAGGCAATGTCTTTGCAACACCATTCTCGGCGTAATTGTTTATCGAGTAGATACACTGAGAAATCACTCTTGAAAATTCAGATTTGAGGCGAGCTTTTTCGCCCCAGATAGAGTCTATAGTTTGAGCAAGATCTGACCCTTCCGTAGGTGCTCGTGACGAATCCGAAGACCCATCAAGCATTTTTCCACAATATGGGCAAAACTCAATGAAGTCGTCGAACTCAAATCGTCGTCTGCAGTTCTCGCATTTGTACTGCATAATTCCGGCCCCCTCTCCTTAATAGATATCCAATGCCTTTTTAGCAGCATCTATCGGGTCGTTGTAGAAAATCGGCTGAACATAATTCAGCAATTCTCTTGATACATTCTGGATGTCCTTAATGGCATCCATTGGCAGAAGGACCTTCTTTGCTCCTGCATTCTTGCATACTCTCAAGATATCCTCAATGTTAGTAAGCTCTCCAAGTGTTCCGGAAAGTTTGATTTCGCCGGCAACAGCAAGTGATTCTATTACGGAGTGTTCAGCAAGTGCAGAGCAAAGACCGATGAACTCGCCAAGTGAAATCTCTGTGCTAAGTCCTTTGCCCTGTGTATCTGCATAGTAAAGCAGATAATCTTTATCCAACACTTTAGCACCGGGGATAATCTTTCTCGCATTATCCTGGAAATATGCCCAAGAAGCAGATACCGATTCCTTTACAGGTCTGTTGTTGCCAACACCCTGAGTTTCCATCTTTCCAGAGCCCTTAACCGTTTTGTTTTCAAGGCGGTAAACGCACATTTCTCCAGACTGACTCTTGCCAACAGCAAAAATATGTCCAAACGGGAGCTTGATTTCCGGAATCAATGTATTGGATGTCTGCTCAGGAACACTTACTATTGTTTCAGTTCCTTCTTCTGAATCTACAAAGCCAAGATTGACATCAATAAACTCTACGCCAGCCATAATCTTGAGTTGCTCTTTAACCCTGCGTCTTCCTTCAATAGCATACTCAAGAAGCATTTCCGCATAATCCTTCGGAATATTCTCATCAGGGAACAGGAGTTTGGAGAGTCCAGAGAACGTCTTTCTGACTGCAATTTCATCACGCTTATTGAAATCCTTATTGAGGCGGAAGTATGTATCAAAGTCATGAGAGTAGTCGTACTTTCTCATTTCTTTGCAGAACTCTGCCAAACAGTCAGTAATAAGTCCGTACTTTCCGGTTAAAAGTTCGGAACGCATCTTCGGAGTTTCCCAACCCGGAAGGTAATAATGGATTCTGTCAAAGAAAGCACTGTCACTATTGAACTCCGGCGGGAACGGATTAAACAGATGTGTTACTTTCAAAAGGCTCTCGACGCTGTCGTTAATGTTTCCGATATAAACGATTGACGCATCAGCGTTAATCATATCACGTCCTCGTGCAAATGAACCGGATGCCATGTAGTCTTTCAATATCTGAATAGCATCCATGTCACGGAAGTGCATACCCGCGACTTCATCAAATGCAACGCAATCCCAATGTCCAACAAGACCGACTCTGTGAGAACTCAAATTGTAGAACAGGTTGGCAGTTGAAGTCTGACCGCCACTCATAAGAATTGAGTACGGGGAGATCTCCTTATAGATGTGAGATTTGCCTGTGCCACGAGGACCAAGTTCGCAATAGTTGTAGTTTCTCTCTACAAGAGGAACCATTCGCTCAATAAAGTGCATTTTCTCTTTTTCGGACAATGCATCAGGTTCATATCCCGCAGAACGAAGAAGAAGATCTCGCCATTCCTCGTAAGAAAACTCTTTACGTTTGGAGATAAGTTCATCCAAATCCAGGTTCGGCATCTGAATGGGCTTTAAGCTCAGAATCTTAAACGGAGAATCTTCTGGACCGCGTTTCTTACGTTTGGGCTTTCTCTCATCATATTCGTAGTCTTCGTTTTCGTACTGGTATGCAATTCTTGTGATACACCAAATACCTCCGGTAAGGATTTTGGTGTACTCGCTTGCATACTCAGCAGGAAGAACAAACGGTTCTATTTCAAGGTTTGTAAAGCGCGCAACATAAATGTCTTTGTACTCATCAAGTCTGGCGGAAACCTTGTCAATTACTGTATATTCACCGTTTTCTCTAATTTTGGATTTGATTTTCTCACTTTCATCCGGTCTTACGTAGTTTTCGGATAGAATCCTTCTAATCTTTGAGAGACCGGCTTCAATCGCATCCTCATCATCGGTAGAGCAATACATGCCAAGCAAATATTCCAGCACGAATGTAGGAACATTTGCTCCACGTTTCATCATGGCAGTCAAATCTTTTCTGACAATCTTTCCCGGAAAACTATCAACTATTTTTTGATCCAGAGAGTCCATCTTGTTTCCTCCATACTTGTTATTCTGCGGTATATCGAGTTCTTTGCTTAATGCCTCGTCAGCATTACGTCGCTGTCTCATTGCTTCTGCCGGATCTCTGCACAGACGATAAGTTTTAAGCTTTTTCTTCTGTTCAGGTGTGATTGCGCCAACGATCGCTCTCGCAGCAACGTCCGCCACTACATCACCCAAGATACTGTTGCTATTATTGGATGAATTATGTGGCTTGCCATGCTTTTGCTTTGTTACCCACACATTGTAGCCTTTGCCTTTTGGCTTAAACTTGTATTTATAACTTGTCGGCATAGGCTACCTCAAAAATCGAAATCCGAAGCAAAATCAATACTTATCTGGTATTGCGTTTTACTAAGGATGTTTAGGCCGGCATTCTTATATCTTAGAATGACAAAGTATTCTGCCGCCTTATCAAACTTTTCTTGTGCTGACAAAGAATATGTAACTTTGTGGGTTAAGTCAGAGCTATCTTTGTTAGCATTAATTGTTTTAATGTCGCTGATAATCTGACCAAAGGCATCAACGACAAATGTTTCGTATTCTGCCGGGGCTTTCTCATCAGCTCTTTCATTCTGCTCAAATTTCAGATTAAAGATGTTGTTAGTAATCTTTCTTCCTTCACTTACGAGTATAAGCGATACTCTTTCAGAATCGAATTGAACAAACGAGTATTCTATTCTTTCTGGAATGACCGGCTTATTCTCTTCGGCTTTCTTTTGAGCTATTTTTTCTCTGCGCATCTCCATGATTACGCGAAGTTCTTCTTCCGAAAGGCCAGACAATCCATCGCCCACAGAGCTTCTTGTTCTCTTAGTTGCCGTTTTGTCTTTATTCTCCGGTTTTGTCTTAGCAACATATTCTCCGGGCAACTTGTTTCTGATTCTAAACGCTGAAGCAGCACTTCCACGTGAACATTGAATCAAGAAATCGGTATTTCCGGAAAATGCGTTGTCTTCAATGTGCGAAACGGAGTCTGGAATGAAGACTGTCCTAAGCTTTTTACAATTAGCAAAAGCGAGTTCTTCAATCGTGGCAACACCATTGGATATCTGAATACTTGTTACATAGGCGTTTCCATCAAATGCACTTCGTCCAATGGTCTTTACGTTTTGCGGGATTTCTACCGAGGTATCAGTTCCCGTGTATGCTTCCAAGTAATCATCAAATATTACAAATCCATCAGTTGCCTGTGATGCCAACCAAGGAGAACCGGTAAAGCAGTTTTTCTTTTGCCATCGTACATTTTCAGCTCCATCTACTTCCAATAGTGATGTACAGCCGGTAAATGCCCCTGTTCCGAAGGTTTGAATTGTTTTCGGCAGGATGATTGTTTTTATCGATCTGCAGTTTGCAAAGGCATACTCAGCAATCGTTCTGATGCCGTCTTTTAATTCAATGCCCTTAAACGCAAAGCAGTTTTCAAATGCAGACTTACCGATTCTTTCAAGTGAATCCAATGCAAATCTATCATTTGAACTTGTCGCTCCAGTAATCATCCTCTCGAAGTCCATTCCTTTTGCCATCGAAGACTTGTCTTTTTCGATAAAAGTAAGACTTGAAAGCTTCTGACAATTTCGGAAAGCTCGATCGCCGATTTCGACTATATCGGAAGCTACTGCGACATCAATGAGCTTTTGATGATTGTTAAAGCAAGCCTCTGGTATTCTTTTAATACCGTTACCGAGCGTTACATGCTCCAGTGATACGCATCCAGAAAACACATTTTTGCCGAACTTTGTGATTGAATTCGGCAGCACAACCTTCTTGAGTTTGACGCAGTTTTCAAACGCATCATCTTCAACGGTCGTAACTCCTTCGGGAACTACTATCTCTGTCAAAGATGAGCAACCAGAAAAAGCGCCACGCTCAATTTTCTTAACTCCAACTGGGATGGTCAAAGTTTTCAGCGATGAGCACTTTCCAAACATTTGAGCTGTAATCGTATTGATAGCCTTAGGTAATACAATATCTGTCAGAGACGAGCAACCAAAGAAAGCTTCTTTCCCGATACTGGATACGGAGGCGGGTAACTCTACTTTCTTTAAGGCACTCGATCCATAGAACGCATTTGCCTGTATTGCTGTAACGCCATTTGAAATTGATACCGTTTCGAGGGTGTTTTTCCACCTAAAAGCTGTTCCAATTATCGTCGCTAACCCTTCCGGCAATACAAAATTTCTGTCGTTGCCATACCAATTAGTCAGCGTTCCATCAACAATGGTGAGATTTCTCATGAATTCCGCTTTACGTTGCTTTTCACGCTCAGCGGCTTCACGTTCTGCCTGTTGCTGTTTCCGCTTGGCTTCAGCTGCTGCGGCACGCTCTTTGCGCTGCTCTTCCTTTTTCTTCTCAGCCAATTCTGCCTTGTCTATGATTGACTGAATCCCATCTGGGCCAAGAGCGGATTCATCATGCGCTAATAATTTTTCAACAGCCGGGCTATATTTTTCGCTAACGAGATTAAGAAATGCTTTTACCTGTTTTTCATAGTCTTCTGTATTGCTTTTATTGTTCAAGTTTACAATGGCAGTTCCCGATGAAGTCGCAATACTGATCTTTCCACGATAAACATATGTATATGACGGATTATTTGCATAGCTGTATCTCATATCTCTGGATCCATCGCTGTTTGTATGCAAGTATGAAATACGCTGGATCTCATCCCCAGGCTTCGAGTATCCATCCAATAGTTCTGTGGTAACATCAGCACGAACAGATACTTCTTTGTATGGAATCACTTTAATGATTTGTCCCATACCGCTATAGACAAGTACATAAAGCGGAGTAAATATCATGGCGGCAGAGTCGGAAATCCTGATTGTTTTTATTTTAGGACTCTGAAAAAAGTCTCCAATCCAGTCCATTCTGTCGTTTGGCAAACGTGATATAAAGGCAGAATATGCGGTTTGAATCTCACTTACTTTTCCAAAGGCATTAGCCCATTTTGAATCGAATGTTCTCCCATCTCGTGCATGTATATTAACTAATTCAGCTCTGGAAGCATAAATTTGTTCCTGTATTCCAGCGATTTCGCCTTCGCGATTAAGTGCCCTTAAAGCAGGAATCTTTTTATTAAGATAATCAATATGCGCCTGCGCAGCCTTTATATCGCCATTTTTTTTAGTGAATTCTCTGAAAGAAAGGTTCACCAGTTCTTCTTCCTTATTCGAAAACGACATAGAGGAAGAAATATATGGTGCATAGGGCTTACTCTCTGTTGCATTGACGATAGCAAGGTTTCTTTGTCTCTCCGCTTCGGCGGCTTGTTCTTTTGCTCTTTGTTCGGCAGCCGCTGCCTGTCGCTTGTTTTCTTCTTCTGCGGCTTTTTTAGACGATTTTACAACCAAAACCACGATAAAGATGACCGCACCTATGATAATCCATGCGGCAGTGGGACCGACTGCGTTTGAAAGGCCACCTATTATCGCTAAAATAATATACCCGATAATAAAAGCGACAAGGCAACCGCTATTTCCACTATTATTATTTCTGCTCATCTGCCGGTCCTCCTTTCCTGCAGCAATATAAAATATTCAGCGCCATTCTATCAGTCTTCGGTTATCTCCATGATGTCTCCAATATCACAATGGAGAACCTTACAAATACGCATGAGTATTTCAAGGGAGACCGGCTCATTCCTACTCATTTTGGAAAGCGTATTGGGGCTCATCTTTGCAGCTTTTCCCAAATCACTTTTTTTCATTTCATTATCAATTAGCAATTTCCACAGCTTATTGTAATTCAATGCCATTTTGGTCTTTTCCTTTCTTAAAAATGATAAAGGCTGTTTCCACATGCGTGGATATAGTTATACCCATATTATTTTACTCCAAAGATTGCTGTTTGTCAAGGCATCTACCTCAAATATATATAGTTTTTTATCTTTCTCGCGTTATATTGTCGCAGTTTACCGACAACTAAATATGGATTGCTCCATTACTTTTGATAAACTTTTCTGGTTTTTTGAAATAATTCAAACAAGAACACCGATTCAAGCAGAATTGCTTCTGTCTGAATCGGTGTTCTTGTTTTTATGTTTAGTCTTCCACTGTCTCTCTCCGAACGGAAATGCTGCCGTAATATGCCGAAGCATTAGCAAGGGTATTCTCGGCGCGGCATCTGTTGTATTCCGCACGAATAATGGCTTCTATAGCCTCGCGTCCGTAGCCGTCAAGTCTGGCATATTTCAGAGCATATTCTGTCAGATCGTCTTCGACCTGGGACAGTGCCAGATCCTCCAGTTCCTGTTCGCTCTGAACTCTCGGCGTAGCGTCATCGGAACGTCCCATTATATAGTCAAAGCTTCTCTTGAAAATATCGCTCATGCTGTCGAGCGCTTCAAAACTCGGAGTCCGGCTGTTCGTCTCCCAGGTAGATACTGTTCCCTTCGTTACACCAAGTGCCTCGGCGAGAGCGGTCTGTGTCATACCGTTTTCTTTGCGTAATTGTTTGATTCTTTCTCCCATAGTTGCCATAAAATCATCACCTCTGCGAAAATCATAACATTCCGCTCGTTATTTTGTCAACTATAATCGCAACTAATTTCTAAAAAGTTTTGCAATATCGTACATTTTGGTGTTCCACACTATTGACAAGTAACGATGTGTGTAGTACAATTCAAAATATAGAGGTACGACTTGAATCGTTACTTCCCGCTGCACCTTGATAATTGCATCCCACTCACCGGCTATTAGGGTATGGATTGAGCGAAGACGGAAGGACACCTGAGCGCAGACATATTCCCGAAAGCACATACGGAAACGGTATAGGCCGCCGGAAATGTAGGTGGATATGAAAAAACGAAAGAAGGAGGAACATCAAATGGAGAGATCAACAATGAGTGTGCAGGAACTGTCCTCGCAGATAGGTATCAGTCTTCCCAAGGCGTATGAGCTGGTCAAGCAGCCCGGCTTTCCTGTGCTCCGTATCGGAACAAGAATTCTGATTCCGGTTGACAGCTTCAATGCCTGGCTTAACCGGAAAGCTGAAGGCGGTGAAAAGGATGGAAACAAATGAATTCCTGCACAACGTCTACGGCTCACTTCGTGACGGATATCTGTCCGTAACGATACTTGAAAACGGAAAGTCCAGAACCAAGTGGTTCGATTCCGGGCATCTTGATGAGATGGCTGCATACGCTGTCGAAGCTGGAAAAACCTACAACACCTATTTCGGCGTAAATCCCCGAATGACCGCTCTTGGCGAATTCCGGCGCGGAGACAGAGAAGATATCTCGGCAGTCATCGGAACATATACAGATTTCGACATCAAGGGCGATGCCCATAAGGAAAAGAACCTCCCGGAGACGAAGGAAGTGCTTATGGACTTTCTTATGGCACTGCCGATACATCCGACCATAATCATTGAATCCGGAAACGGAATCCATGCGTACTGGCTGTTCAAGGAAATCTTCTACATCGGCAACGAGTCTGACCGGGACTATATCGAAAAGATCGTCAAAAGCTGGGAAAGCTTCGTGAAGGATAAAGCCTTCCGTGAGCGCGGGTGGAAATTCGACAGTGTCAGCGACTTGCCACGGATGCTCCGGGCTGTCGGCACCGTTAATCATAAAACTGTGGAGCGTCCCGTTAGTATAGTAGCTTCTTTTACAGAGGACAGATACAGCCCTTCTGATTTTGAGGGATATTCCTCTGCCCACCCTGCAAAAAAGTCTGCCGGAACGACCGAGACAGACGGCTTCGCTCTTATGGGGACGGGCAGTGGACGGGAACTGATCGACAAATGCGTTTTCCTTAAGCACTGCCGTGATGATGCCGAAAGCTTGCCGGAGCCGGAATGGTATGCCGCTATTACAAATCTGGCGCAGACCGCTGACGGCGAAAGCATCATTCATGAGATCAGCAGTCCGTATCCGGGCTATACCCATGAGGAAACACAGAGAAAATATGTCCACGCCGCACAGGAAAACAAGCCGGTGACCTGCGAATACATCAAAGATCACTTTTGCTTTGACTGCGGAAAGGACTGCGGAGTGAAAACCCCGGTCACGCTCGTCCATACAGAAAAGCAAAAAGAAAGCACCTGGGAGAAACCGCTCCCGTTTGATGAGTGTACTTTGCCGGAGTTCCCGGTAGACGCTCTGCCGAAGGTTATCGCGGATTATGTGACTGCCCTTGCGGAAAGCACCCAGACACCGGTGGACATGGCTGCTTCGTCAGCATTTCCAATTATCTCGGTCTGCATTCAGGGCAAATACAAGGTCTGCGCAAAAGCTGACTGGTATGAACCCGTGAACACTTTCGTGCTGAACATCATGGAGCCGTCCGAAAGAAAATCCGCTGTCGAGAACGCTATGGTCAGACCCATCAATATATTTGAGTCCGAGACCAATGTGCAGAATGCGGCGGAGATCGAATCCAGCAAGATGCGAGGTCGTATTCTGGAACGGAGGCAGAAGGCTCTTGAGGATCAGGCTGCCAAGGGAAAAGACGTTCAGGCTGAACTTGACAGCATCATCCGGGAACTTACCGGATTTAAGGAGAAAAAACCTCTCCGGCTGACCGTGGATGATGTGACTACGGAAAAGCTTACGCAGGTCCTGTCTGATAATGACGGCAGAGCCGCAATCATCTCCACAGAGGGCGGTATCTTCGATACCCTCGCTGGAATCTATACGAAAAATGTCAACATCGATGTAGTGCTCAAAGGGTACTCCGGAGATCCCATCAAAGTCGACAGAATCGGCAGATGCAGCGAAAGTGTTATGGACCCGGCGCTGACGATACTTCTCATGGCGCAGCCGAGCGTCCTGTCCGGTCTGATGAAGAACGATACCTTCCGTGGGCGTGGTCTTACGGCGAGATTCCTGTATTGCATCCCCACTGCCTATGTCGGTAGCAGAAAATATCGTTCCGCGCCGGTCCCTAAAGATGTACGCCTTGCCTACGAGACGCAGATCAGAAATATGCTGGAGGATGAGTATCCTAAGGAGCCGGAAATCATCACGCTTTCGCCGGAGGCGGATGAGATGATAGAAGCTTTCGCTGAGGAGCTGGAGCCGAAACTGAAAGACGAGTATTCGGATATCAGTGACTGGGCAGGAAAGCTTATCGGTAACACGCACCGGATTGCCGGACTTCTCTGCAGAGCAGCTGTGTTCCGGTGTCACGATTTTCTTGTAGAGCCGGAACCCCTGGTGATAGATGCCGCGACTATGGCAAACGCGATCCGTATCGCCCGGTATTTTACCGAGCATGCCAGAGCAGCATTTTCGCTGATGGGTGCAGATATCACCGTCAAGCAGAGCAAATACGTTCTGAATGCTATCAAAAATACCGGCCTGGCGGAGTTCAACAATCGTGACATCATGCGTCTCTGCCGTAGCTTCAAAAAGGTGGATGACCTTCGTCCGGTTCTGGAACATCTTGTCGATTACGGCTACATCGCCGTAAAAGACGCCGGTACATACTCCGGAAAAGGCAGACCGCCTGCGCAAACCTATATTGTCAATCCATGTATCTATGAAAATGCGCCTGCTTCCTGACTTCTGTCCTTTTTGTCCTTTTGTCCTTAATGTAACGCAGATGAGCAATTAAAAGAAAGAAAACCATTTTTCTCTTCTTCTATTTATTATCTGCTGTCTATGGGACAGCGTGACAGAAAGGACAAAAGTCATAGCAGACGGGTCAAATGGTGTAAATCAAAGACAAAAGATGACAATCCGCGGCACTGAAAATGCGGTGCTTTATATATAGAAAATACGAGAGGAGGTTAAGCCAAATGAGAATGAAACCGCTATCCCGCCATCTTAAATCTCTGTGCAGGCAGCTCGGTTCTGAATACCGGGTAACTGTCATCGACCTTGAGTACGTGATCAACCGCGACTTCGGTAACGGTTACGATATAGAAATTTCCGGCGTGAATACGTCAAAGGCTGCTGCATCTGCCACGATTTATCTGCGGAAGGATAAAAAGCGAATCGTCAAAGTTGTGGATGGGGTTCCGCAGCAGGATATCGGAAAGTGGTCTGAATGGCTCCGGTTAAAAGCATTGTCGCTTACCCCGGAGAATTTCGACCGTTTCGGTTCACTGAAAGAACCCCGCACGGTTCACGCGGAGGTGACGGAATGCCCCGAAAGCCACTGAACCCCTGCTCCTATCCGGGCTGCCCGAACCTTACAGACGGGCAGTACTGTGATAAACATCGGGTAACCGAGCGCAGGAAGTATGACAGGTATCAGCGTGATCCGGAGATCGTCCGGCGGTATCACGGGGCATGGAGAGCAATACGCGAACGATACATCCGGTCGCATCCGCTCTGCGAAGACTGCTTTGAGTCCGGACGGCTCACACCGGCGGCGGAGGTACATCACGTACTTCGCTGTCCCGTGGTGGGACGCACGATGAAGAAAACCTCCGCGCACTTTGCCGTTCCTGTCACAACAAGAGACACATCGCACTCGGTGACCGATGATGGCACCGTAGGACTCTGTCACGCAGACCCCCAGGGGGAGGTCAAATCTCTACGACCCTTTCCCCTGGAAAACGGCGAGGGGTCACGTGAACAAAAAAGCGAATTCAAACGCAAAAAATCAAAGAAATCAATAGAAAGGATGAAACAATCATGGCAAAAGACGGTACGAGCCGGGGCGGAGCACGTCCCGGTGCTGGCAGAAAGCCGAAAGCTATCACCGAAAAAGTGGCAGCCGGCAATCCCGGCGGCAGAAAGCTGACCGTTGTGGATTTCGGTGAAAACGCTGCAGAACTGACCGGTGAGGAAATGCCGCCTGTCAGTGAATTTATGAAAGCCGTGCAGAAGGACGGAAGCGTTCTATGTGCAGAAGACATTTTCAAGACAACCTGGACCTGGCTTCGAGAGCGCAGGTGTGACCATCTCGTCCCCACCCAGATCATTGAGCAGTACGCAATGGCGGCTGCCCGCTGGGTTCAGTGCGAGGAGTATGTATCAACTTACGGTTTCCTCGCAAAACGCGCAAACGGGTCTGTTGCAAATTCTCCCTATGTGAACATCAGCCGGGAGTATATGAAACAGGCCAACAACATCTGGTATCAGATCTACCAGGTAGTAAAAGAAAACTGCACCGTAGAACTGTCCGGTGCAACGCCGCAGGACGATGTAATGGAGCGTCTGCTCCGTGTTCGTCGGGGTATTTGAATAATAGGAGGATAAAACACAATGGAAAACATCAGAAGTGTTGATGAGCTGAAGGCTCATCTCGATGAAATGAAAGCCGAATTTGACGGTCTGAAAAAGGCTGAACGCAAACCGGACGATGCGGCTGTCAGAAAGGCGGCTGCCTACAGTAAAGCGTTCTGGGAGCATATGCATACCGGAATGCCGGAAAATGCTCTCAGAGAAGGCAGTGACGGTGCCGGTGGGTACCTGGTTCCGGATGAGTATGAGGATAAGCTGATAGAGGGACTGAAAGAGCACAACATTCTCCGCAGTCTCGCCCATACGATTCCCACCACTCATGACTTGCGTATTCCGGTCGTACTGAGTAATACCACGGCACAGTGGGTCAATGAAAGCGGCGATTACCCGGATACGGAGCTCTGCTTCGGTCAGACCGTGATTTCTGCCTATAAGGTGGCAACCTCGGTTCTGGTATCCGATGAACTGCTGGAAGACTCCGGCATTGATCTCGAAGATTACATTCTGAAGGAAATGTCTGCAGCCATCGGTGATGCTGAGGAAGAAGCATTCTTCCGTGGCAACGGCTCCGGCAAACCGACAGGACTTGTGTCCCAGGTATCTGTCGGTGCCGTTTCCGCAGAGGTCGGCGATATCTGCATTGACGATGTAATCGACCTGATCTACTCTGTCCGTAAGCCCTACCGGGAAAAGAGCGTTCTCGTTATGTCGGATGATGCCTACTTCAAGCTTCACAAAACGAAATACGCCAACGGCAGGTACATCTGGAATCCGAACTATGACAAGGATGGGTATGAGACTTTCTCCGGTTTCCGTGTATATACCACGAAAAACCTTGACGGTATCGAATCCGGCAACATTCCGGTACTTTTCGGATGCTTCGACTATTACTGGATCGGGGACCGCGGCAAGCGTGTCATCAAGCGCCTTGTCGAGCGCTATGCTGACCACGGGCAGGTGGCGTATATTTCTTCCGAGCGTGTGGATGCAAAACTCGTTCATCCGGAAGCAATCAAGGGTCTGAAAATCAAGACCCCGCCCAACGAATAATCCATTACCGATGCGGAGGATGGCTCGCGCGGTCATCCTCCGTACTCTTTCAGGAGGATACTATGAAACCGCAGGATAAAATCGCTATAGATAATCTCCGGATGGAGGGTAAACCCGCCGGGGAGATTGCTTCTATTCTCAGGATATCACCTAACACGGTACGCTCCCATATACGCCGACACCCTGTCATTCCAGGCACAGTCTGCTGTATGAACTGCGGCAGACCCGTGATACAGGTACCACATCACAGAATGAAGAAGTTCTGCTCGGACGCCTGCCGTATGCAGTGGTGGAAGGAGCATCCGGAATCGTTGCAGAAAAAAGCATACTATGCACTGACCTGTCAGCAGTGCGGAAAGGAGTTCCAAAGTTATGGAAACAAGGAAAGAAAATACTGCTGCCGGGAATGCTACATTGCTTCCCGTAGACCCTTACAGTCCGGAGCAGCAGATTATGTATCATACCTCGCTGGCACTGATCGATAAGCTGGTTCAGGATGGACTTCTGACCCAGGCGGATTTCAAAAGAGCCTGCGTGATTCTGACGAAAAAATACGGTCTTCCGGACGGCAGTATATTCGCAGAAGTAGCTTGACTTATCCCATTATATATGGATGTATATAGTAACCCCAAATTGATACAAAGGAGGCGAAAAAATGGGCAGAAACATTGAGACTGTACACTTTTCGGACACGGCTCCGAAGCTGAAACGGGTGGCTGCATATGCCAGAGTATCGTCCGGAAAAGACGCCATGCTCCATTCGCTGTCGGCACAGATCAGCGAATACAGCAGCCGGATACAGAACCACCCCGGCTGGCAGTACGCAGGCGTTTACGCGGACGAAGCCAAAACCGGCACAAAAGACAGCCGGGAAAACTTTCAGAGGCTTGTGTCAGAATGCCGCGCCGGAAATGTCGATATGGTCATCACAAAATCCATCTCCCGCTTTGCGAGGAACACGGTCACTCTTCTTGAGACTGTCCGTGAACTGAAAGCGCTGGGGGTGGATGTCTTTTTTGAGGAGCAGAACATCCACACGCTCTCCGGCAACGGCGAGGTCATGATGTCCATCCTGGCATCCTTCCACAGGCGGAGAGCCAGTCGGCAAGCGAGAATCAGAAATGGCGTATCCGTAAGAACTTAGAGGAAGGTAAGCCCTGGGACGGGACTCTTCTGGGATACCGGATGAGGGACGGCAAATACATCGTTGTGCCGGAAGAAGCGGAAACCGTCCGCCGGATGTATTCTCTCTACCTTTCCGGCAAAGGTGTGGAAGCAATTGCAAAGATCCTCAACGCGGACGGACTGAAGACGAGGCTGAACGGGCAATGGAGCAAAAGTTCGGTCAGTTCCGTTCTGAAAAACTATTCCTACACAGGGAATCTCATTTTACAGAAAACCTACCGTGAGAACTATCTGACGAAGCGGACGCTGAAAAATGACGGTGTTCTCCCGAAGTACCATGCACAGGGAACGCATGAGCCGATTATCGACATCGACACATGGAACGCTGTGCAGGAAGAGTTCACCCGCAGGGCTGAAAAGCATGCCCACCGTGGTGTAAAGCAGAAATCTTATCCGTTCACAGGAATCATTACCTGCGGATGCTGCGGCAAGCATTATCACCGCAAGGTGACTCACGCCGGGGTGGTATGGATATGCGATACCTACAATCACTTCGGAAAGGACGCCTGCCCGTCAAAGGCAGTTCCCGAGCCGGTGCTTGAAAGGCTTGCTGGAGACATCGCTCCCAGTGAGATAACGGCTGTCAGAGCCGAAAACGGCAACAGACTGGTAATTACTACAGCAGACGGTTCTGAAATCGTTAAACGGTGGCAAGACCGCTCACGGGCAGAATCGTGGACGCCGGAGATGAAGGAAGCCGCTCGACAGAAGGCTCTTGCACGGAGCAGGGCTTGACGGCTCTCTCATCATACCGCCGTTTTCCCAAATCGGATCATTACATTTTCAGCAAAACCTATTATGATTTTGCACAGGAGGTGCATACATGGCAACAGCAAAAAATGTGACAGTAATTCCTGCCACATTCAATCCTCAGACCCGCCGACCGTTGAAACAGGTCACTCGGCGCAGAGTAGCCGGATATGCTCGTGTTTCTACGGACAGCGATGAGCAGTTCACGAGCTATGAGGCACAGGTGGACTACTATACAAATTATATCAACAGCAACCCAGAGTGGAGTTTCGTCAAGGTGTATACGGACGAAGGCATCTCCGGTACGAATACCAAGCACCGCGATGGTTTCAATGAGATGATTGCGGACGCCCTGAACGGCAAAATCGACCTTATCGTCACCAAATCCGTCAGCCGTTTTGCCAGAAACACCGTGGACAGCCTGACAACTATCCGCAAGCTGAAAGAGCATGGCACCGAGGTTTATTTTGAAAAAGAAGCCATCTGGACGTTCGACAACAAGGGCGAACTGCTTCTGACGATCATGTCATCCCTTGCGCAGGAGGAAAGCAGGTCGATCTCAGAAAATGTCACCTGGGGCCGCCGGAAGCAGTTTTCTGACGGAAAAGTCAGCCTTCCATACGGTCAGTTCCTCGGTTACCGGAAGGGTCCGGACGGTCTTCCAGAAATCGTACCAGAAGAAGCAAAAACGGTAGACCTCATCTATCGGATGTTCCGCAACGGAAAAACTCCCAGCTACATTGCCCGTCATCTCACCGCGCAGGGCATTCCGACACCAGGCGGGAAGAAGGTATGGCAGGCGCAGGTCATCGAGAGCATTCTCACTAATGAAAAATACAAGGGTGACGCTCGACTTCAAAAGAAGTTCACTACAGATTTTCTTACAAAGAAGCAGAAAAAGAACGAGGGCGAAGTGCCGCAATACTATGTGGAAAACAGTCACCCGGCTATCATTGAGCCAAGAGCCTGGGCCGAGGTTCAGCGCATTATGAAGAGAAGAAAAGCCAGCGGTAAGCGGCATGAATGCAGCAGTCCCTTTTCCGGGATGGTCATCTGCGGAGACTGCGGTTCGACATACGGTTCAAAGGTTTGGCATTCCAACGATCCGTATCGGAAAGTCATCTGGCAGTGCAATTCCAAGTTCAAAAGCGAAGAAAAATGCCGTACCCCGCATGTGACGGAAGAACGGCTCAAAGACGGATTCCTTGAAGCACTCAGTATTCTGCACGAAAACAGGGAAACGCTTCTGAATGATATCCGTGATGTGAAACACGACCTAGAGAACTGCACCGAGGTAAATGCGAAGATAACGGAGACCGCTCAAGAGATGGAAGTCATCGCCGGACTGATTCAGAAAGCCATTGAGGACAATGCCGTTCATGCGCAGGATCAGGAAGAATACAACCGGCGGTACAATGAACTCGCCGACCACTATGAAAAGCTGAAAAAGAAGATGGAAGCGCTGGAGCAGGAACGGGATGACCGGGAGTACAAATCCACTGTACTGAGCGGATTCCTGTTTGAAATGATGGAATTCGAGTACCTCGATGCCGAGTTCACGGATGCACGCTGCATTGCCATGCTCGACCATGTGTCGATATATGCCGATGGCAGGATGGTTTACAGTTTTCTGAATGGAAGCGACATCACCGTGATGCTGTAAAGTCCGGCCTTTATTTTACCATCGGCTGTTTAACGATTGGCGGTCGTTTAACGATTACTGACCACTACAGATGGTAGCCGAGAGCATAAAACACCTCCGAAAACACCTCCCAAACGGCACATATGGGAACAGCCGGGCAGGAAATGCACAACGCTGTTTCAAAAAGCCTTGATATACGGGCATTTCGGGGCATAAAAAAACGATACCATAGACGGATACACTGTATCAATCTATGGTATCTAATTTGGTGGAGGCGAGGGGAGTCGAACCCCTGTCCGAAAATCCGTTGACAGAACCTTCTACGAGCGTAGTCGCTGTTTTAGTATTCCCTCTGCCAAGCGCCCGACGACAGGCTCACGGCTTCGGTAGCTTCATTAAATCCCGCCTGCGGCAAAGCTTACGCAGGTTGGTTCCCCACATTAATCACGCCCGTTTACCGCAGTCGTGGGCAACTGCGGGCGGACGGCAGCTGCGAATTAGGCAGCTACAGGTACGAAATTATCTTCGCCAGTTAAATTTAAAAGTTCCCCGTTTTTAAGAGGCCGGAGTCCTCTGCTCGCTTATCCTGCCCCCGCAATCCCCGTCGAAACCATTTACGCCCCCACGAAGTGCATCAACAGTATGCTCCGTTATTATATCACAACAGTAGCAAGAAATCCATATACGGCTTTTGACAGTAAACTGACAGCTTTTGCCGCAAGGCCGGTGTGGCTTGAAGCAGTAGAGCGGTCGGAGCAGAAAACATTATGTTAAAGAATATAGCTCTCGTCGGTTTGTCAAGTTAAACAATAGGGGGGGGGTTATGAAGCATGAGATAGATATAGGAATTAAAAGGTTAATCAGCTTTGCGCTGACCCGTTAGATTCATGCATTATTCCCACGAATTAGTCGACCATGTTATAAACCATCTCGGAGAGCGGACAGCCGGCCTGTTACAAGCCCTTATGGATCCGGATATTGGTGTGATTCTTTGCGCAACCGACGACGATGATACATATTGCCCGCTTGCTTGCTTCTTTACATGTTTGAACATAATCAACCGTTGATGCAGTCTCAAAATCGATGTTTCTACAACGGTTTCATTGTGACGACACCTGTTTCCCTATTCCCACTTAAAGTATTTGACTGCAACGCTAAAACAAACAACGGTAATACTCAACATTACAAGAACTGGCAACCACACATTTTGAATTGGCACACCTAAAAAAGCCGCTTTCATAAGTTGGATGCCCTGTGTCATAGGAAAAAGCCGTACTGTTTTTTTCATTGTTTCAGGCATTACCTCAAACGGTAAAGTAGTACCGGAAAAAATAAGCATAGGAAAATACAAAACACAGGCAATTACACTTGCAGTCTTAGCGTTTTTGGCAATACCTCCTACCATCATTCCAATGCTCAAAGTAGAAATCATAGTCAAAAGCCAGCTGCCGACAAAAGCAATCCATGATCCATGTATCTCTACTTTCCAAAACAGCATCGCCACAGGAATTACCGTAGCAAGGGAAACGGCAGAATAAATAACATAGATTAAAAACTCCACCATCAAAAGCACAACGGGGCTAATCGGAGTTACCTTGAACCGTTTAAGTATTTTTCTTTCCCGGTATTCCGATACCACCAAAGGCAGCCCCATCAAACCGCCAGCACAGATGGAAATGGTACAGAGCGCACCAATAGATTGTTCCAAAAACGTAAAGCCAACCCCTTCTGCCGCTGGACTTGTCCCGTACAGAAAGCCAAGGATCACCAGCACTGCCAAAGGCAATATAACGGCAAAGATCACCATGTTCATGTTCCGGATATTCAGTTTCAGCTCATTTTTTAAGAGCACAGCAAAAGACCTCATTCTGCATCGACCTCCTCACCAGCAAGTGCCAAATACGCATCCTCAAATCTTTCGCAACCACTCTTTTTTATGGCCTGCATAATCGTCCCATAAAAAGCAATGTGCCCCTTTTTGAGAATACAAATCTCGTCACACAGGGCCTCAACTTCGTCCATAAAGTGAGAAGTTAGGAAAATCGTCATTTCTTGATTCTTTAGTCCTTCGAGGATTTTCCAAACATCACGCCGGGCCTTTGTGTCAAGTCCTGTGGTTAATTCATCCAGAAAGACAACCTGCGGATTGGGGATTAGGGCAAGTACGATAAAAAGCCGTTGACGTTCTCCACCGGATAGACTTTTAACTGCTGAATTCGTTTTGTTCGCAAGTCCGAACTGTGTACACAGCTTTTTCCAGTCAGCCGGGTTCTCATATAGACAAACAGTTTCTTCGCACAGCTCCGACACTTTGATTTCTGGTTGATAATCGCACTCTTGAAATTGAACACCAACCCTTTGGAACAGGCGGCGTCTGTCCTTTTGAGGGTCAAGAGAGAGAATAGACATTTCACCGCTGTCAGCTTTTTTTGTTCCTAAAATACACTCGATCGTTGTGCTTTTTCCAGATCCGTTTGCCCCCAGCAGGCCGAACACAGTACCTGCCTTTACCGATAGACTCACATGATCTACCGCCGGAAGTTGACCATAGGCTTTTGTCAGCCCCCGCACTTGGATAATTGTTTCCATCACTATACCTCCTTTTGATGGTAAAAGAATACCACCAGTCCAAAAGCTGGTGGCTAAGTGGAGGGTTTTAATAATTTTCTTTCATTTTTCGCAGCATTCCCATGATTTTCTTTGCATTACGTTCCGCCGCAGTTAGAGATATGATAAGCTGATCACAGACTGAAATAATATCCTCCGACTGGCGGGGAGTATTCAATGCAGCTTTTATATCAATGTCTGGATTTTTAGACAGTTGGCGGAGCATCCGCAAAATTGCTTCCAAAGAATACTTAGCACAGCGCAGGGCACGTATAACCCTTAACTTTTTAATGTCCTCGTCTGTATAGACACGATACCCATTTTCCTTACGCTTAACTGTAAGCAAGCCATTCATTTCCCAATTTCTTAAAGTATCCATAGAAATATCCAAATATTCCGACACTTCTTTTCGCTTCATAGAAAAACGATGTTTTTCAATCTCACCCGAGAGAATATTTTGTACAATTCGGATCACTTCTTCCGCATTATTTCTCTCCATCCGGACACCTTCTAAATATTCCTGTGTGAGGATAAGTGCTTCGTCAAATTTTTTGTGTGCAGAGAGTTTAACCACAGAAACAATTTTCTTTCTCAAACCACCTTGAAGCACTTCGATTTGAAAAGCAGTCCGGGCCAGTAAAAATTGTTGAATGTGAAATTCTGTAAAAATTCGGTAGCCATTACTTCCTCGTTCCGGTGTTGGAATAAAGCCCAACTCCTCATATAGCCGTACTGTATTAGGGTGTATTCCAACGGCAGTAGCAACTTCTGTTGTTCTATATGTATTCAACTCAATCACTTCCTTATACCATAAATATAATTATACTTCCGCCAAAAGTCTGGTGTTAAAGTGTAGGGTTGTATTATATCAACATACAATATGCCGCGCTACAATGACGTGAAAACAAACAGTCAGTAGCATGAAGTGCAGAATCGCTCAAATAATAACACCTGAAATGTAAAATTACATTAGGTGATACTTTTAAGATTGAGAGAGATGGACAACGCTTTGATTTTCACGATATAGGACTCTCCATCAAGCGGGCGCAGGAGGCCATCGGGATAACGCAGGAGCAGCCGGCCTATATTGTTGACCGGGTTCCGCGCACCATCATGTATAACGAGAATGACGGCCGGCACCCCAGCCTCCACACGTTTTATCAGATAGTGACAATGTTTGATATATCGGTAGATCAGTATTTCTATCCGTCCAAGAACAAGGGGAGCCAGTGCAGAAAGCGGATTGACCCCATGCTCAACGCCCTGGACGTAAAATGTAGAAGCCACGATCCCAGCGATGAAAGCGGCTAAGGAAACGGAGGATTCGTAAGAGAAGCACGCGCCTGTTGTCTGTGTCCCGGAGCTATCGCTCCGGGGCCTTATTTTCCCGCCCGTCCGTATGGCCGAGCAGATGATCAATATTCACCTTGACCGCCACCGCCTGCCTCTAAATCCACAATAGGGTTGCCACACGAAGTCTCTGTGAACGACCCGTCTGTGATTTAACGCAGATATGCGAATGTAGTACCCAAATATGTGTCAAAGCCAAGTGCTCGATACATTTCTTCATCGCAGGGAGCACAGCAGACCGTCAGACTTGCAACGCCGTTTTCTCTGCATCGGTTCTGTGCCGCTTGTGCCAATGTGCGGGCTATGCCCTTTTTTCGGAATACAGGTTCGATATAGAAGTCCTCAAAAACTCCCACGTCGGAACAAGCGAATGTCGAAAAACACTTTGCCACACTGCACATTCCGATTGTCCGATAACCGCGCTTTGCAACAAAAAATGTAATCCTGCCATCTCGAATTGCTTGTGCAAGTCGCTCTTGCTTTTCCTCCGACAGTACCTGCTCACCGATCTCTCTCAGGAAGCCGTTTTCCAGTTTTTTAAGTTGCCAATCCTCGGGATCGCTAAGCTCTTCAACAGTAATGGGAACATCTTCCGTCGGCGGAAGGATCATAAGCGGTTCGCCCCACTCGTCGGCACCGTTTTCGATAAAGCCAATGCTTTCCCAGAAATGCCGCCTCCGATCATCGCTGCCATAGTTTAGCTCTGCGTAGAGCGCGCCGTTCTCTCCTGCCCAATTCAGAAGCACTTGGGCGCATTCTGTGCCCGTACCGTTGCCCCGAAACTCAGGGTAGACGCAGAATTCCATGATAAAGCACTTGCCGTCCTCCGATGTGAAAATCACCGGCATGGCAAAGCCTATGTCCTGACCGGCTCTGTGAAAAAACAGGTAGAAGCATCTATCCTGCGGTCTGTCGTGAATCTTCTGAATATGCGAACGATATTGCTCATCGTTAAGGAAGTATTCTCTATCCTCATCTTCCGGATTGGGGAAAATATCTCTCTTGTGATAGGTGTGAAGCTGCTCCCAAAAGGCCGCAACATCGGTTTCCGTGATAGCTTCACGGATGGTAATTTGGTTTTCCATATTGTTTCCTCCAGAATAATGACTCGGAGGGTTATGAAGCGTGAACCCTCCATACACGATTCATCTTCATGTAAATCACCCTTTCTATTTTAGTCGATGATGACGGCTGATTTTCATGTCAACTCTCTGCCAATTTACTTGCCGCCGCCTTTTATCTCTCCGCCCTTAAACCCTTTTGCTACAGCCCTTTGGTAAAACAGACTATCCTGTTTGCCTTTGTGAGAACTCGTCTGCCAAATCGGTATCATGCACAAAAGCAATGCCCCCAGCTGTTTCGTACCGATACGCACATCCTGCATACCTGTTTAATATTTTACCACACATTTGTCAGGCAGTTCATGTTTGACGTTGTTTACCTCTCCCCGACCACTTTGACAAACACAAGAAAAGACAGCCGTTTCTGACTGTCTCAACTTTTACTATGTTGTTATGTCCGTTTGCATCAGACCTTGAAGTTTACGGATGTGTCGCCCTGAGCATCGGTACCGAACTCGTAATCCTTGCCGGGAAGCACGGCGTTGAGCAGTATGCCAACGAGTGCGCCTACTGCGAGGCCCGAAAGCTTGATTGTGATAGAGCCGATCGTGAACGCTATCGAACCTATCGAGTAGTGGATACCGATTGAGAGAACAAGTATCAAAGCCGCAATTATGACGTTCCTGCTCTTTGTGAAGTCTACCTTGTTTTCTACTACGTTTCTTACGCCGACGGCGGAAATCATACCGTAGAGCACGAGGCTTACGCCGCCTATCGTGCCACCGGGCATTGCCGATATGAGCGCGGCAAACTTAGGCGAGAACGAGAGTAGCATCGCAAATACCGCCGCAATCCTGATGACGAACGGGTCATAAACCTTTGAGAGGGCAAGAACGCCTGTGTTTTCGCCGTATGTCGTGTTTGCGGGAGCACCGAAGAGAGCGGCTGTGAATGTTGCCAAGCCGTCACCGAGCAATGTGCGATGCAAGCCGGGGTCGTCGATGTAGTTCTTGCCGCAGGTGGAACTGATTGCACAGACGTCGCCAATGTGCTCGACCATAGTCGCGAGCGATATGGGCAGTATGGTGATTATTGCTGTTATCAGCAGCGATACATCGAGATCCCGGAAAACCGAGAATGCGGTGTTTTTCCATGCGAAGGGAAGTCCTACCCAATCCGCTTCCGCAACGGCGGTGAAGTCCACCTGACCTGTTACTGCGGCTATCACATATGACACAACTACGCCGAGAAGTATCGGAACTATCTTGAGCATTCCCTTGCCCCAAATGTTGCAGACGATTACGACGAGTATTGCAACGAGAGCAAGCCACCAGTTTGTCGTGCAATTATTAATGGCTGTGGATGAGAGTGTGAGACCTATTGCGATAATGATAGGTCCCGTTACGATGGGCGGGAAGAAGCGCATTACCTTCTTTGTGCCGAAAGCCTTAAAGAGGCCCGACAATATGACGTACATGAGACCTGCCGCCGCAACGCCTATACATGCATAGGGCAGAAGCTCGGGCTCCTTGTTGGGTGCGATTGCCCAGTAACCTACCAAGAAAGCAAAGGAAGAACCCAGGAATGCGGGTACCTTGCGCTTTGTAATAAAGTGGAACATCAATGTGCCTATACCGGCAAACAGAAGTGTCGCGGATACCGAAAGCCCCGTAAGCGCAGGTACGAGCACCGTCGCGCCAAACATCGCGAACAAATGCTGAAGCCCCAATACTATCGTCTTTGGCCATCCCAGCTGTTTTCTGGCATCAAAAATACCTTCGTTCATCTGCTCTTTCATTTTTTACCTCCCCAAAAAATGCATAAAAAAAGATGGAAACAATTCCATCAATCAAAAAACGTGAAACGGAAACGAAAACACGAGAGCGCTTCATTTATGATTACGAGCTTATTCATGCTTTTTACCTCCGTTTTTTATGCCGTCGAACAATATACCATGTTGTCGAACGATATGCAAGAGGCAAATTTTATTTTTGGATAATAAACTTTCTCTGTTTTTATCGGATAACCGGACGTCTTTTGTCAAGAGCGCACATACACGCGCATAAACTTGTTGTAATCCAATACAGGAGGCATATATGGCAGAAGGCACATTAAAGGTCAGAGTGACCACGTCAAACGCATTGCTGCCCTTGCACGGTGTACCTGTCGTCATTTCAAGAGATGACGGCAACGGCAAGCGAACACTGCTGGCAGTAAAAACGACGGATCAAAACGGCGATATACCCCCGCTTAAGGTTGAGACTCCGTCCCTGTCCGAAAGTCAATCCTCGGGACAGGGCGAACTTCCTTTCACACAGCTTATAATCACCGCGGACGCTCCGGGCTATTACAGGATAGAGGTCGACGACGCCCAGGTATTCCCCGACACGACATCCATACAGAATCTTAAATTGCTCCCTTCGAGCACCGACCCAAACCTAAGAGAAGAGGATGAACGCTTCAGCATCCAGCCGCAAAACCTTTAGTGAGGTAGAAAACATGGAAACTTCAAGCCCCATAATACCGAACAACATCACGGTTCACCTCGGCAGTCCCGACAGTAACGCCTCAAATGTGACCGTACCATTTGTCAATTACGTGAAAAACGTCGTATCAAGTGAGATCTACCCGACTTGGGATTTCGACGCCATCAAAGCAAACACGCTTGCGATAACCTCCTTTGCCCTTAACCGTGTCTTCACGGAGTATTACAGGAGCAGAGGAAAGAACTTCGACATAACATCCTCCACCGCAATCGACCAGAAGTTCATAAACGGGAGAAACATATTCGAGAATATAAGCACTATAGTCGATACGCTGTATGACGACTATATCCGAAGGATCGGCTTTATCGAGCCGCTTGCCGCAAAGTTCTGCAACGGTACGACAGTCACCTGTAACGGTCTCAGTCAATGGGGAAGCCAGGATCTTGCAGAGGCAGGTTACGATTGGCTGAGCATACTCCGCAACTATTACGGCAACAACATCGAGATAGTACAGGACGCCCCGTCAGGACCCATATCCCCCACTTATCCCGGCACACCGCTCAGGCGAGGTTCAAGGGGCACGAACGTCGGTCTCGTTCAGACTATGCTTAACCGCATATCCCAGGCCTACCCTGCCATCCCTAAGCTTAATCCGGTAGACGGCATATTCGGTGAGAATACCGAGAACGCCGTAACGAGATTCCAGCAGATATTCAACCTCACGCCGGACGGCATAGTCGGAAGGAACACTTGGTATGAAATGGTAAGGCTTTACTATGGACTGCTTAGGCTTTCCGAGCTCAATTCAGAGGGACTCAGGCTCTACGGTATGTCGTGGGAATACCCCGACGCCATAAGACTGGGCGACAGCGGAGATAAAGTCTACCTCATGCAGTACATGCTATCGGTTATAAGCGAGTTCTACAATACCGTGCCCGAGATAGTAACCGACGGAGTTTTCGGTCAGGCGACACTCGATGCGGTGAAGGCATTCCAGAGGCTTGCGGGACTTCCCGAGGATGGCATTGTCGGCCCTCTCACATGGGACCAGATGTACAGCTTTTACGACGGCATAGAGGTCGAGGTTATGAGGAACAATGCCAGCTTTCCGTATTTGAACGATCCTGCACCGCCTTCAAGGCCAACGTCACCGGCTTCCGCAGACGTTTACGAGCTCCTTAGCGCAATGCCTGTCAACGCCGCACTCTCCAGGGCAACCAATACAAGCAGGGCGCAGTCAAACGGCAACGGTCTCCCAAACGAGGGACCGGACAGAACGTATTCGGACACATCGAGGTTTATACAATACCCCGGTTATATATTAAAAATCGGCGTTCAGGATATGGAGGAATAAAGCGATGTATGAAGAGAGACGCGACCTTGTAGGCAAACCCGTGGAAAGCCTGCAAACGATGATACGCGAAATAGCGTACATCGACAACGATATAGCACCCCTCATCACCGACGGCATATACGGCAACCAAACCGCAACGAGCGTAAAGCAAATCCAGCGAAGCGGCGGTCTGCAGCAGACGGGCGTTGCCGATTTACAGACTTGGGAGCATCTTACGGCGCGCTACCTCAATGCAGTCAACAGATTGTATCCCGAATCCCTCACCACGAGGCTTTTGCCCGGCGAAAAGGTAGAGTACGAAGAAGCCCGTGACATAATGTTCATCGTGCAGGGAATGTTTTTGGCACTCGAAATAGATTTCTCCGATACTCCAAAGGTACAGGCGACGGGAGTAAACGATTCGGCTACCCAGGACGCACTTCGCTGGATGCAGGATAGATCTGACCTCGAAGCGGACGGAAAGCTCGACATACCTACTTGGAATGCACTCGTCAGGGCATATATGCTCTCGGCAAAGGCGACCAACCGGGGGCTTCCGCTCACCAAAAACGACGGCACGGACACGAGATAGCTTATACATTCACAAAAGGGGTGCGGCGCACCCCTTTTCCCTTGCAGGCATAACCAACGCCACTATATGCACCGCAATGCATACACTGACGTCTCACAGACTCCGCTAAAACCACCGTAAATAAATTCTTATGCGTTAAATGGCGAAAATAGACTGTTTTAGTCTTTATATATGATTTAATGTAATATCTGTTGACAGATAAACGCATATATAATAACATAATCATACAGATACACTGTAGCAAAAATCGCACCGCATGTTTACTGTTTTTCACAAAGCGACTGTCATACACAGGAGGAAATATGAATCGACACAAAAGTGCCCATCTTCCGACGACCGCATTCTTTGCGATAATCGTAATGCTCTTTATTTTGCTCTGCGTAGGCGCATTTATCTACCTGTTCATATAACGGGTTTTATCGCCGCGGTACGTTTCGCTTCGCCGGGAAGGGCTGTCATTAGCCCCGGCATCCGCCTGAGACTTCCGATCGCGACTGCGGCTCTCTCAGTAAAACTCTGCATATTATGTCTGCATTGTAAAATGCCCGAGAGAACGCCGCCAGCCCCTTCTGTTTGTACCCATTTCGCCCCAATTCTGTATAATTCCGGTTTACGGTATGCCGACATACTATCGTAGTTTGTCCCCATTTCAGTGTGTTTGTTCGAGTCTGTGCCAAATTGCGCTGCTTTGACTCAAAATCCACCTGTGTCGACGAGGCTCGCGCAAAAAACACGGGTATCGACCCGTGTTTATGATTGTTTTGCCATCAAAACGCGGCTATTATTCCGCCCTCGTTTGCGTACATCGTGCTTATGCCTCTCGCCTCACAGATCACAATGTCCTTGAAGCTGCACTGCTTGGCTATCTGCTCCTTGACTGCCATCGCTCTGTCGAGGCAAGCGCAATGCGTTATGTAGAGCGTGTCGTGCTCTTCATCTGCTTTTTCACTTTCCTGCTTGACGAGCTTCACGAGGTTATCGAGCGCCCTGCTCATGGACAGCGCCTTTCCCCTCATTGCTATATTACCGTTTTTATCCGCACCCATTATGAGCTTTATTTTCAGCGCCGCAGTAGCTATCGATTGGAGATGCGAGAGCCTGCCGCTCTTTCTGAAAACCTCGAGCGTTTCGAGCACAAACAAAGTCGTAAGACCCCCTACAAAGCGTTCCGTACGTGCGACGACCTCATCAAATGCGAGACCACGCCTTATGAAGTCCTTTATCTTCTCGCAGACTGCAACCTCTCCTGCCGCCGCTGTCTTTGAGTTAAATACGTGTATTTTCCTCAAAGGGTTTCTCTCAAGCGCAAGCTTTGCACCCATAACGGCGCTGTTGTACGTGCCGCTGACATTCTCAGAAAGCGTAACAATATAGCACTCGTCACTCGCGCCTATGGCCGCATCGAATGCAGAGGGCGCCGGACAGGCGGATTTCGGAGCTTCCTTACAGTTTGCCATTGTGGTTATAAGCATACCGCAGTCGAGCGTGGCATCGTCCACATGAATACCGCTTCCGACCTCAATTGTGAGAGGCACGAGCCTGACGTCGTCCAATGGGCCCTTTCCCACGATATAGTCTGTACAGCTGTCTGCAATGACGGTGTAATCCCTCATATCCTTCTTCAAGCCCTCCATTTATGGATTCTGACACGAATCACTTTGATATTAGCATGGTAACGGTTCGATTAGAACCCCTCGCAAATAAGTTTGTTTTTTCGTCATTATTTATTCATATTTGCCGAATTGCGATTATGCACACATTTTGTTTTTTCACTTAATTCCCTCTATTGGAATATTGCCTAAAACTTGTGTTTGAACTGCCCGAGTGATAGTATTTTAGAAATAAATTACCGCAGGAGGTAGATATGAATATCGTTGTGATAGACGGACAGGGCGGAAAGCTCGGCGCACAGATAGTAAAGACAGTCTGCGGGCAGTTTGTTGAGCATTCTCTGACTGCCGTGGGTACAAACAGCACAGCTACAGCCCAGATGCTAAAGGCGGGTGCGGTGCGCTGTGCCACAGGTGAAAACGCCGTAAAGGTCGCATGTGCCCGTGCAGACGTGATAATAGGTCCGATAGGCATAGTTATTGCGGACTCTATGCTGGGCGAGGTCACACCCAACATGGCACTGTATGTAAGTCAATCGCACGCAAAACGCCTGCTCATACCCATGAATATGTGCGACAATATAGTCGTAGGAATTGATTCCGTGTCTCCAAAGGACATGTTAAGCGACGTCACCCAAAAACTTCGTGTTATTGCGGACGAAATCGGGCGTTGTACATGTAGCTGAGTGTGTGCTATAATAACGGCGCGTGCATAAGCCGCATGATGGGCACAAGTCCGGAAGTCGTTTTATTCCGAATTTAATTTGATGTCACAAGGCGTCGTTCTCACAAAACAGGTGGGGCGTCGCTTTTTTAGTGAAGAGGAGGTTTATGAAAAATTCCGCAACTATCAGAAAAATCACCTACAGCGCAATGTTCCTCGTGATTGCACTGTTTCTCCCGTTTCTCACGGGTCAGGTGCCCCAAATAGGCAGTATGCTTCTGCCCATGCACCTGCCGGTGCTGCTCGCAGGCTTCATCTGCGGCCCCGTATGGGGGCTTGCTGTCGGCATGATTGCGCCGCTCATGCGTTCGCTCATATTCTCAATGCCACCCATACTGTCTGCGGCAGTAATGACGTTTGAGCTCGGCGCATACGGACTTATCGCAGGGCTTATGTACAAAGCGTTCAACAAAAACACTGGTTGGGTTATACCGGACCTTATCGTCGCTATGCTTGGCGGCAGGATTATCTGGGGTATAGCTAGCTATGTCGTGTATGCCGTAGACGGCGGCACCTTCACGCTCTCCGCTTTCATTGCAGGCGCTTTTATAAACGCCATTCCCGGCATTGTGCTTCAGCTCGTGCTGATACCCCTGCTCGTATTTGTCTTTAAGAGGGCAAAGCTCATGCCTGCGGACAGCGCAGCGGTGTAGGCATAGTATTTCAGAGAGCGAAAAAGGGAGGGTATTGCCCTCCCTTGCGCCCGTAACGGATATGCCTTTGCCGCTTGGTGCCGCGGCCTGCAATCCATCCGCGTATTACAGTATTCCCCGCTGTGCCGTTTATAATCAAACGAACGGTTTTTTTATTATAGAGAAAACATGTGCGCGGCTTTTTAGAATTTCACGGCTTTTTTATTACCTGCTTGCCGTATATATCGCGCCTTATATCGAGCAGTCTCTCCCTCTCCCCATCGGGCAGGGGCATACGATTTCCCAAAAGCCTTGTGTAGAGCGCGATGCTCGCCACGTGCTCAAGCGATTCCATCTTAAAATACGCATCCATGACGTCCTTGCCCACAGTCAGTGCACCGTGGCAGGAGAGCAGAAGCACGTCCGCTTCTCCAATGCACGAGGCTACACTCTTAGCCAGCTCATGCGTCGAGGGCGAGGCGTATTCCGTACACGCTACATTACCCAAAGCAAGTACCGCCTCAGGCAAGAGCAAGCTGTCGAGTGACTGCGAGGATGAGGCAAACGCCGTGGCTTTGGGCGGATGTGCATGGACGCAGGCGAGTACGTCGCTCCGATTCTTATAGACCGCTATATGCATATTGTATTCCGATGAGGGCTTCCCTCCCGAGAGCACATTGCCATCCATATCGATAAGCACTATATCCTCACACGCCATAAAGCCCTTCGATACGCCCGTGGGAGTTATGAGTATTTCGTTGTTGCCCACCCTTGCGCTTATATTTCCGTCATTTGAGGCCACGAGCAACCTGTCGTACAAGAGCTTTCCCGCACGCACTATCGCCTCTCTCGCAAAAGAATACCTATCCACTCTCAAGCCCTCCTTTTTTGTCTATTATACACGCTTTGTGGCAATACTGAGCGGTAAATCGGCGCGCTTACCCATATTCGTTGACCGAAAAAGCCGCACCGCTGTATAATGGCAAAAAAAGCGAGGTCGGTTACATATGACGGTCCGCGAAAACGCGATTATGCAAGCGGATTCCATACTCTGCGCCATGTCGGACAGGCAAAAGAGGACTGTTGCTCTAAGGCATACCTACGGCGTTGCGGCGCTCTGCGCAATGCTTGCGGCAAAGCGTGGACTCGATGTGCAGTTGTGCGAGCTTATGGGACTTATGCACGACCTGTACACGTTTAAAACGGGACATAAGAACAACCACTCCTACAACGGCGCAGATATGGCGAGGATTATGCTCAAACGCGCAGGCATGGAGGAAACGCAGTACGCGATTATCGCAAACGCCCTATACAACCACTCCGCGAAGGCGTATGTGCACGATGCATATTCAGAATTGCTCAAAGACGCCGACCTTCTGCACTATTATCTCTCAGGCAAAGCTACGGCGACCGCATCGAACAGCAAGCTCAAGCGGCTTCAATCTGTGCTCGATGAGCTGAATATCCCTCACGACACTCTCGCGCTTACCCCGATAACCGAGCTGCCGTCCGAGCCCTTCTCGTGCGCGAAGCTCGCACAGGTCGCGCAGGAGCTTTTATCCCACGGCGAAATACGCGCCTCGCGCGACAACAGCCGCTATATGGCTATAATTGCCGCGCTTCCAGATGATTCGGCATTCGATGAACTCTGTAACAGCTGGTGCGCGCAATTCGTGTTCTATTGCTGTGAGCTTGCAGGCCTCAGCATCCCCATAAGGCGCAGTGCCACTCACGATAGATTCGCCTGTGTCGGCGCATGGGTAAGCTTCGGAAAAGACGAGGGCTTCTATACGGATATATCCCAAATCGTGCCGCAGAGGGGCGATATAGTCATATGTAATCGCACACACATCCTGCCCGAAGCGCCGGAGGGTAAAGGGACTTTTGACCACATCGGCATTGTTTTGGACTTTGACGGAGAATTGCTCACCGTTGCAGAGGGAAATTACGGCGGCACAAACCGTTCAGCGATAACTAAGCGCCCGATTGATGCGCATATTGCCGGCATTTTGCGTATACCCGACGGCTACTCGTACGACTTTTTAAGCCATAACTTCATGACGGGTGAGAGAGTTGAGCCCATGCGCCTTTAGGCGAATTGCGGAGGGAATATGCTTTACCTTAGCTCATACGAAATACGCGAGAACAAGCGCAGAGACGCTTACTGCTTCAGAGTACCTGCGATAGCGCATGAGACGCGCCGCGAGTTTACCTCTTCGGTGACATTCTTTGAAGGCGAAAACGGCTCGGGAAAATCGACATTGCTCGAAGCGCTTGCAAGGAGCATAGGTATGCCTGCGCTCGGAGCAAACGATACGAGGCGCGACCACACGCTTGAAGCGGTCGACCCACTTGCAAATGCGCTGAAACTGTCGTTTAAGACAAAACCCAAGTACAGCTTTTTTCTGAGGGCTGAGGACTTTTTCGGATTCATACAGCGGATACGTAACACGCGTGAGTCCATGCGGAAGGAGCTCGATGCCATAGACCGCGAATACGCGGGGCGCTCCGACTACGCAAAATCCCTGGCGGCCATGCCTTACGCCTCATCGATAACTGCGCTCGACAGTCGTTACGGCGAAAACCCTGATGCCCAATCGCACGGGGAAAGCTTTATGTCCGTGTTTTCATCCAGAATGCACGAGGGCGGATTGTACCTCCTCGACGAGCCGGAAGCGGCGCTCTCACCCACAAGGCAGCTCGCACTGCTTTCCATGCTCGACGAATTGAGGGGGAGCAGTCAATTCATAATCGCCACCCACTCCCCAATACTGCTTTCACTTCCAAGCGCCGAGATACTCTCGTTTAAGTCCGACGGCATAATCCCTGCGGCTTACAGCGACTTGGACAGCATAGAAGTGCTACGGTCGTTCCTGCGTTCGCCCGAGCGATATCACAAGCTTCTGGGAATTGATACTGAAAGTGCAGACGAGTGATGCAATCAACTGTAAGGCACCCTGCGATCGGCGTTAAAAGGCGCTCTTAATCTGTAATCACGCAAAAAAAGAGGCCCTTCGCGAGGTGTTCGTAAGACAGTAAAACAGGTAAACGGCGTGACCGCACATTGTGGTCACACCGTTTACATTATGGGAATAGCGGCTTTCGCAGCGCAAGGGGGTGCGGGTCTCCGGTGGAGACCTCAAAGCGTGAAACGCTTTGAAGCACCGACCGAGCCGGCAGGCGAGACCAGCCCCTTGTTCGCAGCGCAGTAACGCAACACGCACATACGGGGATTACCCCGTATAGAAGTGCGCCCTTGTATCTGTTCGACAAATAGGAATTTGGAGAACTGTTTACAATATTTTCTTGAAGCAGATGATACGATTTGCTTCATCAAATCCCATTGCCATATGGAATTTGAAGCTATCCATATTGTCTATCTCGCAATCACTGGCAAACTCACTGCATCCACTTTCTTTTGCCCAAATTTCACAAGCAATAAGGAGTTCTTTTGCATATCCGTTCTTTCGGTATTCTTCTTTTACGAAAATGCCTTCCAAGTAACCCACAGGAGAACTTTCTGTGCCTTCGACATAGTCAGTTCTCAAACCGCATTGTGCAAATCCTACGGGTAAATCATTTATATACTTGATAAAAAATGCAGATTGTTTGTCATTAAGTGTTTCAACAAACTCTGCTTCTAATTCATCAACAGTATGACTATCCCACATTTGAACAGCCATTTCTGCTAAAACACGACTGTCTCCTTTTATTGCTATTCTAACCATTGAAATACCTCGTCAAATTCCGATTTGCAGGTGTGTTCGGTTCCACATTATCACATAACAGGATAAAATACAAGAACAGACACAGCGGTTCAACCTATTGTGGCTGTTAACTGTCTTATGAGCACTTCGCTTTGCGGGCCCTTTTTTCACTCTTTGCCGCAGAGAATTGCTATCGCCTTGCCTGCAAGCTCCGCAGTACCTTCACCGCCTGCGGCATCTATATTCCCTTTAAATTCCCCCTCGGTGTACATCTGCCCGAGCGACAGAAACATCTCGTTCGTGCAGGTGTAATATCTTTTGGTTATGAACGCTTGAATGTCGCGCACCCTGGCCTGCACCTCGGGTGAAGCCGGGTCGCACCCACGGTATGCGCCCAACCTCGCAAATAGCTGCATGAGCTCATCTCCTGCCTTATACTGCGCATCTGTGTCGAGCTCTTTGTCCTCAAACTCCCTGTACGCCTCGGTATCGCCCCACCTTTCCTTTGCGCACCTTGCGTACTCCTTGAGACTTGTTTCATCAAACGCCGAAAAATCCATATCCCATTCTCCTTTCTCTACAGTCGTTTCGACAAGCGCTATAAGCTTATCTATACGTTCGCGCTTAAGCCTCAACAGTTCCGCCTGCCGCCTAAGCATGAGCGATTTGTCGCGATTCCTCGCCTTAATGAGCTTCGCTATCTCCGAAAGCCCGAAATCCAGCTCGCGAAACAGCATTATCTCCTTAAGCTCCGCCATTTTCCCTTCGTTATAAAGCCTGTACCCTGCCTCCGTCCTCTGTGCAGGCGTGAGAAGCCCTATCTCATCATAGTAGTGCAGAGCCCTGACGCTGACTCCCGACATTTTACTCACTTCGTTGACAGTCCACATAAGCACCTCCATGAGAAGAGTCTATACTATTACGTTACGTCAAGGTCAAGTTTTTTTGTGAGATGCGGATTAATACTGTTGTCCCGTAGGGGACAGGAAAAGTTGCTGTCCTCGCATTCCTGAGCACGCTTGAAAATATAGGTGTTCTGCGAAAAGAACGCGCTAAAATTGACAAAACGAGTATTTGTTTGTATACTCTCTCTATACTATTTCGTCAAGGTTCGCAAGTTAACGAGCTTTGAACACTATTATAGTAGGTGAAAGCGTGAGTTGGAACTTCATAAATACTATAAATCTCGTGATAACGGTGGTTCTCCTCATACCCGATTTGATACACCTCATAAGAAACAAAAAGAAGGGACTTATTGCGAAAATCCCTCCGATCTCGCTGGCAGTATGCCTTATGCGATTTGTGTGCTCCGCACTCATGCTCATATGCGTGACGGATTTCGGCTTTAAATTTGCCAGCACAAATCTATTTGTGGCGTATCTCTTCCTCGTGCTCATAGCCGCCATCGCCTATTACCTCATTTATATGTTCAACCTGCTCCATAAAAACATACTGTTTTTGATGGCGTTGGGTATAATACTCTCCGTGCTCTACATTGTCGGCGGCGCGCTCTTGTCATACTGGCCGCTCATAGCCGCAGGTGTGGTCTACCT